>Ga0308156_1000298_pt1 | contig 125187 bp, 119 predicted proteins | sample PhyAR2_FD_201041 | JGI IMG/M metagenome (GOLD analysis project Ga0308156, IMG submission 201041) | Phyllosphere microbial communities from UC Gill Tract Community Farm, Albany, California, United States - DLSL A.R2 | ecosystem: Host-associated > Plants > Phyllosphere > Unclassified | place... | reverse complement strand
TTTAAGAATGTGTCCACACGATAGTCCCATGGAGGGGTGCCGAAAATTCAAAGAATTTTTGGTGGGGTGGTTCAAGGAATATTGCTGGAATTGCTGCTTCCAGTGGCCGGTGGCTGAGCGGAGTCGAAGCCACCGGGAGACGGAGCGTAAGGACTGGTGGCTTCACGTATGGCAGCGTCATAAACCACCCCGTCGCAAATTCCTGTGGAATTTCCGCCACCCCTCAAATGGAGTGGAATTGGAAGCAGTCGTTGTGAGATGAGGAAGGGTGCATTACCACTGCAATTGTCATCCTGAAAGGATCTCAATACGAATCTTTCCGTAGGCAAGTTATCGGCGAGGTCGGGATTCCTACGAATGACAATAACTGGTTGACTTTCGGGGCCTGAGGCTCTCGAAGGCCCGCGTGCACTGGCACGACTGGTGGCTTCGGCTCCGCTCAGCCACCACTCAAAAGAATCCACCACTATTCCCCGTCATGGCAACGCAAAAATCCCTCGTCAGAAGACTGTCGAAAAAATTCCCCTCCCATGGAGGGGTGCCGAAAATTCAAAGAATTTTTGGTGGGGTGGTTCAAGGAATATTGCTGGAATTGCTGCTTCCAGTGGCCGGTGGCTGAGCGGAGTCAAAGCCACCGGGAGGGTGATCGGAAGAAGTGGTGACTTTGCGTATGGTTGCGTCATAAACCAACTCCGTCGTAAATTCCGATGGAATTTCCGCCACCCCTCCTATGGATGGGAATTGGAAGCGGTCGATTTAGATAACGAAGGGCCGCGTTACAACCGATGGCTGAGCGGAGCCAAAGACACTTCCGTACCCTATTTCATTTACCAAAAGCACCGATAGTTTTTATATATTGAAGAAAACTGAAGAATTGCTTAAATTTGTACCTGAACAAAAAACAAAAATATGTATCCAACAGATTTAGTAATGCCGATGAAGGCTGAACTTACAGATAAAGGTTTCGAAGACCTGACAACACCTGCACAGGTAGAAGAAGCATTGAAGCAGTCGGGAACAACCCTTTTAGTGATCAATTCCGTTTGCGGATGTGCTGCCGGAGCGGCAAGACCGGGGGTGGTTTACTCTTTAACGGGAGATAAAAAACCGGATCACCTGACCACTGTTTTCGCAGGTTTCGATACCGAAGCCGTAGTGGAAGCGAGAAAACACCTGGCCCCGTTCCCGCCAAGCTCTCCTTGCGTAGCGCTTTTCAAAGATGGTGAGCTGGTACACATGCTGGAGAGACACCACATCGAAGGGAACCCTGCAGGCGCCATCGCGGCAAACCTTCAGGCCGCTTACGACGAATACTGCTAAGAAACAAATCTTACTCTATAAGAAACCGTTACTGATTTTGTAACGGTTTTTTTATTTTAACATCATAAAACATTCCCTGAAAATGCAAATATTATTATATTTGTTGAAATGGCAACGAAAGCACTCTTCAATACTGTGGTCAATTGGTTTATCCGTCAGCGGATAGATCAGATTCAGAATTTTATGGATCATCCTGTTGAGACGCAGAACGGGATCTTATTTTCCCAGCTGTTTCATGCGGAGGATACGGAGTATGGCAAAAAATATGGCTTTAACTCTATTTCCAGCTATCAGGACTTTAAGAATAAAGTGCCCATCGTAACCTATGAGGAGATCGAGCCTTATATCGAAAAGGCAAGACAGGGACAGAAAGACGTTACCTGGCCCGGCTACATCAAGCATTTTGCCAAATCTTCCGGTACCACCAATGCCAAAAGCAAATTCATCCCCATCTCCGCCGAAAGCCTGGAGTACTGCCACATGAAGGCCGGTAAAGACATGGTATCGATCTATGCCAACAACCACCCGGAAAACCAGCTGTTCAACTACAAGAACCTGCGCCTGGGAGGAAGTTCGGAGCTGTATGCGGATTTCAATACCAAGTTCGGGGATCTCTCGGCCATCCTGATCGATAATCTTCCGTTCTGGGTGGAAATCACCACCACGCCCAGCAAAAAGGTTTCCCTGATGGGAGAATGGGAAAGCAAGCTGAAGGCCATCACTTCTGAAGTAAAGAATGAAGATGTGGGAAGCATCCTGGGGGTTCCCAGCTGGATGATGGTGCTCCTGCAAAGGGTCATCAAAGAGACGGATATAAAGAATATTTCTGAGCTGTGGCCCAACCTGGAGGTTTTCTTCCATGGAGGAATCAGCTTTAAACCCTACAGAGAGCAGTACAAGCAGATCATCGGGAAAAACATCAATTACTACGAGATCTATAATGCTTCGGAAGGCTTTTTCGGAATCCAGGACCGCTCCAACAGCGATGAAATGCTGCTGATGCTGGATTACGGGATCTTCTATGAATTTATCCCGATGGATCAGTTCCATCTTTCGGACCCTAAAGTGGTGAGCCTCGAAAATGTGGAAGTCGGGAAAAATTACGCGATGGTGATCACCACCAACGGAGGCCTTTGGAGATACCTGATCGGGGATACGGTCGTCTTTACCTGCACCAATCCTTTCAGAATAAAGATTACGGGAAGAACGAAGCATTACATCAACGCTTTCGGTGAAGAACTGATGATCACCAATGTAGAATCTGCCCTCGCCAAAGCATGTGACGAAACAGAGGCCGCCGTTTCCGACTTTACGGGAGCTCCGGTTTTTATGAAGGAAAATGAAGGGGGCGCCCACGAATGGATCTTCGAGTTCTGCAAAATGCCTTCTGACCTGGACCGTTTTATCGATGTTTTTGACAGCCACCTGAAGTCCATCAACTCCGACTATGAGGCCAAACGCTATAATAATATGACGCTCAAAAGACCGATCGTCCATATCGCAAAGCCGAACCTCTTCTACTGCTGGCTGGAATCCAAAGGAAAGCTCGGCGGCCAGAACAAAGTCCCAAGGCTAAGCAACGACCGCGAATACCTGGATCCTCTCCTTGAACTTAACAGCAGAAACTGATTTTTGTACGCCCGCGGATTCTTTTCTTTGCATTTCGATCTGCGTTATCAGCACAATCTGCGGGAGTTCTTTTTACGCTCGCAGATTATGGAGATTGAGCAGATTTTTTCATTCTCATCTATGCAAATCTGTGTAATCTGTGGTAATGTTTATACTCGCGGATTGAGTCGATTCTTTTGCATCTCGATCTGCATTATCAGCACAATCTGCGGGAACTCTTTTTACGCTCGCAGATTTTGGAATTGAGCAGATTTTTTCATTCTCATCTGTGCAAATCTGTGCAATCTGTGGTAATTTTATACTCGCGGATTGAGTCAATTCTTTTGCATCTCGATCTGCGTTATCAGCACAATCTGCGGGAGTTCTTTTTACGCTCGCAGATTTTGGAGATTGAGCAGATTTTTTTCTTGTGATGTGAGTACTTTGTGGTAAAATAAAAGCCGCTTCCAAAAGGAAACGGCTTTGTATAGATTATGATCAATGTCTTCTTACATTGTATCAACCTCCGGGCATTTGAAATCTTTACTGCACGTTGCGCAGATGATCACATTACCGCATGCATACATGCAAAATTCAGGCTCCGGAAGTTTAACACCTTCTCCTTTGATGTTTTTTAACTGGCCTTTGCTTAGTTTTTTTAGGTTTTTCATATTGTTTTAGTTAAAAATTTGATACTAATGTAAAGTTAAACAAAAAAATAATAGGTCAACACAAAGTGGTATATTAATTATTTAAATAATTTACTTAGGTTTATGGTATGATATCACATCAAAGATTAAAAAGCGGAACTCTGCTTTTACTGCTGCTGTTTTCCTGCATGGGAAGGGCCCAAAATATAACGGTGGTTAATAACAGCCACGTTCCCATACATATTGATTATGCGAATAAAAAGGCTGATATAGGAATTAATCAAAAGAAAACAGTCAGCGGGAAAGGTGAAATAAGGCTCATTTACGGTAATGATAAGAAAATAAACAGAAATATTCAGTTGTTTTTAAATCCGCCGGAATCGTTAAGTGTAAATGTTAATGACACTTTCGTAAAGTTTACAGGAGATAAAAGCGAACTGCATGATTATGTCAACCATGGATTAGAGGGTGATTTAAAATTAAAAATATCTGAATACCAGAACTATTATCAAAAGAATGATGCTAAAGGGTTTATCCGTACTTCGGAGATGTATCTGGGGGATGTCCTTAAAAAGGTTGAAAGGTTAAATAATTCGCCATCCGGAAGAGAAGACAGGCACTATAAAGAAATTGAGAGAATGGCTAAAGATCAGTGGTTTTTTACTGTTTTTATGAGTTTCGGGAGCAGCAAAATAGACAATACCGAAAAAGAACTGCTGCTTTACTATTTTGATAAGTACTTAAAAAAAGATATAGCGAAATTCTCGTGTAATTCATGGTCAGATTACAATATTCTCCGCAGATATTCCTTACATCGGAAATTGCTCAATCTTCAACTTCCGAAATATGAAATTGTGGAGCATACGGACGAAGATGAAATCAATCAGTATTTGCCGGCAAAATGCCAGGAATTTTACTTCAGAGGTTCTTATAATTTTTGGATTCACAAAAAAGATACCGTAAGAGCCGAAAGAGATAGAAAGATCTTAACGGAAAAATTCCATGCCCGGTTATAAAAAACAAAACCGGGTGCTTAGCCCGGTTTGTCATTATTTTTTGATCAGTCCCAATTCGATCAGTCTTTCGTGGAGAAACTCTCCTGCCGTAGTGTCTTCATACAATTTCGGGTGATCTTCATTTACACAGTTTTCGAGAGCATTTAATGACATGGAGCTCGCGGGATGCATAAAGAAAGGAATAGAATACCTTGAAGTTCCCCACAATTCTCTCGGCGGATTTACCACCCGGTGAATCGTAGACTTCAGTTTGTTGTTGGTGTGTCTGGACAACATATCTCCCACGTTGATCATCAGTTCGTCCGGTTCGGCAATGGCATCGATCCATTCTCCTTTATGGTTCTGAACCTGCAACCCTTTTCCCTGAGAACCCATCAGCAGAGTGATGAGGTTAATGTCTCCATGAGCCGCCGCTCTTACCGCATCATTGGGCTCTTCCGTGATCGGAGGATAGTGAATAGGTCTTAAAATAGAATTTCCTTCTGCGATCTTGTCGTCAAAATAAAACTCATCCAACCCAAGATACAGGGCCAACGCCCGAAGCACATACTGTCCGGTTTTTTCCAGCATCTGGTACGCTTCCTTACCTATTTCGTTGAATTTAGGGAGCTCTTCAACAATGACATTGTCGGGATACTCGCTCTTGTATTTGGAATCCTCAGACACATACTGCCCGAAATGCCAGAATTCCTTCAGGTCTCCTTTTTTGAAACCTTTAGCGGTTTCTTTACCGAATCCTACATAGCCTCTCTGTCCGCCAATGCCCGGAATTTCGTACTTCTGTTTCGTTTCCGTGGGCAGTTCAAAAAAGTTTTTCACCTCTCCATACAGTTCATCTACCAATTTGTCATCAAGAAAATGGCCTTTTAAGGCAACAAAACCAATTTCTTCGTAAGCTTTTCCGATTTCATTTACAAATTTCTGTTTGCGTTCCGGGTCACCCGAAAGGAAATCACGCAGGTCTACACTAGGTATTTTGTCCATTTTTAGAAATTTAACGAATGGCTAAATTACAGATTTTTAAATTAAATTCTTTTCCGTGTTCCGCATTTATCAGCTAAATTTGCTTTATGAAAAAATATTCTTCCAAAAGAAGTATTCAGATACTCGCGCACCTTCTTCAGCAATACGGAATTTCAGATATTATCATTTCCCCGGGATCCAGAAACGCTCCTCTGGCGATTCATTTTTCAGAGACGGACAGCTTTAACTGTTTCAGTATTGTAGACGAAAGAAGTGCCGCTTTTGTAGGAATGGGCATGGCCATGAGCGAGAAAAAGCCGGTGGCTGTAACGTGCACGAGTGGTTCGGCAGCAGCGAATTATTATCCTGCCGTCACGGAAGCTTTTTATTCCAACATTCCGCTTCTGGTGCTTACGGCCGACCGTCCAATGGATTATGTGGATATTTTCGACGGGCAGACCATCAGGCAGAATAACCTTTTTCATCAACATTCCTACGGAGATTTTCAACTGCTGGAAGACAACAAGGAAAATGCGGAAGATCTTAATTTTGATACGATTAAGAAAGCGATTGAACTCTGTATTGAAAAACAGGGACCCGTTCATATCAACATTCCCCTGGAAGAGCCTCTGTATGAGCTGGTATCGGAATTGCCGACTTTCCCTACCGTTGAGAAAACGATCAGGCAGAAAGATTACGAGATCCCATCCAACCTGGTTGCCGACTGGAATACCTCACAGAGAATCCTGATCCTGGTGGGAACAAGGGATTATAGCCCGGAGCTTGAGAATCAGCTTACCCAGCTTGTGAAGAACCATTCTGTTGTTGTACTCAGTGAGGCAAATTCCAACCTTCACCATGAGAAGTTCTTCAGGCATATTGACCGCTATGTTTTCAATTTTACTGAGGAAGATTTTCAATTATATGCTCCTGATCTGCTGATCACCGTGGGCCAGAATGTGGTCTCTAAAAAAGTAAAGCAGTTCCTGAGAAAAGCACGCCCGAAACAGCACTGGCACCTCGATGAGGTGTGGCAGCCGGACACGTATTTTGCCTTAACGGAGAAAGTGCAGGTGAAACCGGAAGTCTTCTTTTCTAAATTGTTGAAATTCATTAACCTTGAACCAAGTCCGTACTTCAATCTGTGGGATGTACTGAGGGATAAAAAAGACGCAAAGCACGAAAAGTTCCTGAACACGGTAGATTTTTCCGATTTTTATTTCTTCAACAAGACGTCACAGATGATCCCGGAACATTACAATGTGCATTTCAGCAACAGTTCTGCCATACGCTACGCCCAACTGTTTGATTACGGAAAGCGAAAGATCTATTGCAACAGGGGAACCAGCGGTATCGACGGCTCTACCTCCACGGCAATGGGTTTTGCGATAAAAAATCCTAATCCTACCTTGCTCATCACGGGAGATCTGAGTTTCTTTTATGACATCAACGGCCTTTGGAATCAATATATTCCGCCTTTTGTACGAATTATGATCTTCAATAACGGAGAAGGGAATATTTTTAAAATTATTCCGGGTCCCGGAAATGCAAATCCCAATACGCTGGATGAGTTCATTGCGACAAAACATCATAAAAATGCAGAATTCCTGGCTAAACATTTCGGTTTTTCCTACACCAAAGTAGATGAAGAGGCCACTTTAGAACGTGTGCTTGAAAATTTCTTTAAACCTGATGATCAGCCTAAAATATTGGAAGTCAATACTCACGGCAGAAATAATGCAGACATACAGAAAGCGTACTTTAATTACCTGAAGGATAGTTAAAGATCTGAATACTCTTCATTTCCGGGTAAATTGATGATTCTGTCAATGGGATAAATAAAGTTTTCATCAAAATCATTTAAAGCATTAATGATCTGAAAATGAGAAAACTCTTTGATGTTCTGCAAGGTGATCCCGATTTCTTTTATTTGCTTTTTCTTTAAAAGATGCTGTCTCTGTACGCCATTCAGAAGGTAAGAGGTCGGGGTAAACCAGTCTTTTCCTTTCAGAAAGAGGAGGTTTGAGTAGGAAGTATCGGTAATATGGTTGTTCTTAACGATAATGATTTCTTCTGCTTTAGATTTCACTTTCATCTTTTCCAGTTCTTTACGGTCTTCAAACTTAAAAGAATAGTCGAAGCTATTGTTTTCCACCAGCTGGAAGCTTTCTATTTCAGGGATCGCATACGGAATCATCTGGGTACGGATTTTCTTATCCAGGCTGTACACAATCCTGAATTTAAAAAGGCCGTCTTCATCGTGCTCAAGATGCTGATAAATTTTAGCAAGATCAATGCTGCCTTCTTTTCCGAAATGGGCAAAGGTATTGTCTACACGCTTCTGGTGCAGGTCTAATAAGAACATCTCCTGATCTTCTACTTTAATGCTTTCAATGAATTGGGACATAGATTTTGTTTTTCATTTCCTGATATTCGTCTTCTAATCTGCTCATGTGGGTAATTCCGCCACCGCTTTTGAAATAAAGTTCGTGATCCTCTTTTTCAATAAAACGGATCATCACGCAGCTGTCGAGGTTTTTGCCGTCAAACCAGCCGCAAACTCCCGTGTAATATCCTCTTTCGTAGCCTTCTGCAGCGAGAATGATTTCCAGTGTTTTAGGTTTTGGAGCTCCTAAAATAGATCCTGCCGGAAGGATTTTTTCCATAATGCTGCCTATTTTTCCTTCGTATTCGGGTTTTAATATTCCGGAAATCTCAGAACTCATGGCATACAGGTCTTTTTGCTTTGTCTTAATGAAATCCATATACTGAAATTTGTCGACTTTTACCTCATCTGACACCATGCTGAGGTCATTCCGGAGCAAATCGACCACCGTGTAATGTTCTGCTTTCTCCTTCTTATCGTTTCGGAGAACTTCGGCTGCATTTTCCACGGAAGCGTCAATAGTCCCTTTCATCGGGTAAGTAAAGATTTTTCCGTCAATGATTTTCACAAAAGTTTCAGGAGAAAAAAATACAAAAAAATCTTTATAACAGACCTTATATTTTGCCGTGGAATGATGAAAAATTTCTTCCAGCTCCAGATTGGTTTCTATTTTCGTTTTCCGGGTATAATTAACCAAGTATGAATTCCCCCGGTGAATATTTTCCTGTACGATGTCAAACCCTTTTTTAAAGCTTTCCAGCGTCTCGGGAAAAGCTTTCCATTCTATGTTTTTTGACAGCGTGTCTTGCTTGGCTGTAGATGTGAAGTTTTGAAAATCAATCAACAAACCTGATTTTTCAATTTCATCCTGTTTGAATATTTCAACATTCTCCGCAAGGAAATCGGCCATGAAGAAAAAGGGAACTCCCTGAAGCGAAAGTTCGTCCATTTCCATAAATTTTTGATGATTCACTGAAAACATTCCGCAAAAGTAATTATTGATGTTTACTTTTGCACAAAATTTTTTTCATGGAAAACAAATATTCACAGAAACCGGGATTGGATTTTATACTGAAGCAGGCATTTTTCTATTGGAATAAAACATTGGTTTTTCAGCTGATGTTTTCCATTATGTATTTCGGAATTATGATGACCGTCTTATTTTTCTGCGATGCGAAGTACGGCGTGCTGAACGGCTATCTGGAAACCGCGAAGTATGCGAAAGACGGCGTTCAGGTCTATTCGGCAGAACTTCAGAAACTGCTTTCTACTGATAATTTTCAGAGCTTTTCGATGTGGATGATGGGGACGAATATCTTCTTATATCCTCTGAATCTCGGGTTTTACCAGATTTACAGGAAAATGGATCTCGGTGAAAAAATAGAACTGGGAGATCTTTTCGTAGGATACAACGGATTAAATTTTTTCAAATACATCGGCTATTATATTTTCTGGTATTTCATTTTCGCATACAGTGTCCAGACAATCATTTTAGGAGTAGTCTGGGTGGCGATTACGATGTTTATTGCTCCGATTATGTTCTTTATGAACAAGACGATCTTAGAATCATTATCGCTGAACTTCAAGGCACTGAGAATGTATTTCCTGGAAATACTGGTGTGCATCCTGGTGGCCGTACTATTTAAATATATCGGTTTTGCGATCTTTTTTATCGGAGGATTGTTTACTTTTCCGTTCTGGAACGCCATGATCTATTCGCTTTATAAAGTTATATTTTCAGAGAAAAAATAAATTTTGACGGAGTTTTTAATGTATTTCTGCCAAAAAAAGTTAATTTTGATAGAAACAACATTAAAATATAAACACCATGTCAGAATTCAGTGAATTTGAACAGCAGGGCTCTGTTCCAGAGAGAAATACCGGATCGATTATTTCTCATGCCTTCGAAATGTATAAAGGCGTTTTTCTTTACGCTATTATCGCCATGATTGTCTATCTTCTTCTGGGATTCGTTATCCAGACAATTACCGGATTCAATTCCAGCTCGATGGTGGAAGAAATGAGAGAAAGCGGCAATTATAATTTTAATTACTGGAATGCTCCTGGTTTCCCTCTGTATATCACATTATCCGGGCTTTTAGGGTTATTGCTTGCGCCTCTTTACGTAGGCCTGATCTATATGATCAATAAATACAATACCAAAAACCCGATCGAGTTTTCTGATCTTTTTATCGGCTACAGACAGAATTTGGTTAACATTCTGATCTATGCATTTTTGTCTGGAATTATTTCAACAGTGGCACTGTCGCTTTGTGTATTTCCGATTGTTTTCATTTATCCGTTTCTGATGCTTGGATATCCGATCTTATTATTTGAAAATGCTTCTGCTACGGATGCTATCGGAAAATCTTTTTCTGTAGTGAAAGAAAATTACGGCACTTTTCTTGGTATTACCGTGGTCGGGTTCCTGATATCTATGGCGGGGGTTGTTCTCTGTTTTATCGGGATTATTTTAACGGCCCCGTTTATCATGGCAGTAATGTATTCCGCATACTGCGCTTACCTTGGAAAACCAAGACAAATAATGCTGAATAAATAATGAATAAACAAGAGCAAATAAGCAGTGTAAAAATAAAGCAGGTTGCGCTTATAGCGATTATCCTGGTATTGGCAGGACTGATATGTTTCAATCTTGCACTTTTTATCCCTTCTGTTTTAGGAGCCATTACCATTTATGTAGTCTGCAGAAAGTATAATTTTTACCTGCAGGAAGAAAAAAAATGGAAACCGTGGGCTTCTTCACTGGCTCTTATGTTTGCGAGTCTTGTTATTCTGATTCTGCCCATTTATTTCATTGGCGACCTGCTAATCGAGAAGCTGGGTAACGCACAGGCTTACATGAATAAGTTTAATGTGTTTCTTGAAAAAATACATACCTATATTTATTCTAAAATCGGGTTTGATATCCTGAGCAAGGAGAATATGGATAAGCTTAAAAACAATGTAGGACAGTTTTCAACAAAAGCACTGAGTGGAACATTCAATACGTTGACCGTCATAATGTCCATGTATTTCATCCTTTATTTCATGCTTGAGAAACCGAGGTTCTTTGAAAGAATTTTATCTTCTTCCGCACCACTGAAAAGATCAAATGTCTCTCTGATCGGCGAAAAGATGAGAAAACTGATTATGGCCAATGCGATCGGGATTCCTGTTGTCGCCATCGGGCAGGGGATTGTTGCCCTGGTGGGATATTTCATATTCGGAGCGCCGAGTCCGGTTCTGCTTTTTGCTTTAACGGCGGCGGCATCTATGATTCCGGTGGTAGGCGCAGCGATTATTTATATTCCCATCTGTATTTACATGATTGCTGAAGGAGATACGGGAACGGGATTGGGGCTTGCCGCCTACTGTCTTGTCGTGGTGGGATTAACGGATAATGTTCTCCGCTTTACCCTTCTGAAAAAGCTGGAAGATATCCACCCTTTAAATACGGTTTTCGGAATTATTATGGGAATGAATCTCTTTGGCTTTATGGGGTTGGTTTTCGGTCCGATCCTGATCTCTCTGACCTTACTGCTGATCCAGGTATACAGGAACGAATTTTCTGATGATGATACACCGGACCTGAAGTTGCCGGATAAAGATGATGAACTGGAAGAAAAAATAGATTTAATAGTATAGCATGGAAAACGGAATAAACCCCGGAATATTAAAAGAGATTTGCGAGGTCAAAATGCCTTTCGGAAAGTATGAAGGAACGATTCTGGCAGATCTGCCGGTCAGCTATCTTGAGTGGTTTCACCGCAAAGGAATGCCCAAAGGAAAACTGGGAATGCAGCTGTCAACAATTTATGAAATAAAATTAAACGGCTTGACGGATCTCCTGATTCCTATCCGCGGAGGGACAGCGAATGATGAAAAGTATAAAATTAAAATACATCGGTTTTAAAATTTCGGCGGCACCAAAGGTGCCGCCGAAATTATTTATGCTTTCAAAGCTTCAATTTCATCTCGCAGTTTTGCCGCTTTAATAAAATCAAGGTTTTTTGCCGCAGACTCCATTTCTTTCTGCTTTTGTGAAATGACCTTTTCGATATCTTCGCTGGTGTAGCTGGCCTTGGCTTCTGCAACTTTCTGGAGAATTTCTTTCTGGGTATATTTTTCGTCCGGAAAATCCTTTGTTCTTCCGACCAGGTTTTCAGAAATTTTCTTGTTTAAGGCCACGGGCACTTTACCATGTTCTTCGTTGTATTGCATTTGCTTTGCCCTACGGTATTCGGTTTCGTCGAGGGTGGCCTGCATTGATTTTGTAATCTTGTCAGCGTACATAATGGCTCTGCCGTTAAGGTTTCTGGCGGCACGTCCTACGGTTTGAATCATGGAACGGCGGCTTCGGAGCATTCCTTCTTTATCGGCATCCAGGATGGCTACCAGGGAAACTTCCGGTAAATCAAGCCCTTCCCGCAATAAGTTAACACCGATTAGAACATCAAAAAGCCCGACTCTCAGGTCCTGCATAATCTGAATGCGTTCAAGCGTCTCCACATCAGAATGGATATACCGCGTTCTGATCCCGAATTTGGTGAAATATTTGGTGAGCTCTTCAGCCATTTTTTTCGTCAGCGTCGTTACGAGAACTCTTTCGTCGAGATCAGCTCTTTTTTGAATTTCTTCCATTAAATCATCAATCTGGTTAATGGTCGGTCTTATTTCGATAATAGGATCCAGAAGGCCGGTAGGGCGTATAAGTTGCTCAATGTAAGCGCCTCCCGTCTTTTCCAGCTCATAATCTGCAGGTGTTGCCGAAACGTAAATAACCTGATTCTGAATGGCTTCGAATTCTTCAAATTTTAAAGGCCTGTTGTCCATCGCGGCGGGAAGCCTGAAGCCGTATTCCACCAGGGATTCTTTTCTGCTGCGGTCGCCGCCGTACATTGCGTGAACCTGAGGAACGGTAACGTGGCTTTCGTCGATGACCATTAAATAATCTTTTGGAAAATAATCAAGAAGGCAGAAAGGTCTTGTTCCCGGCAGTCTTCCATCCAGATATCTCGAATAGTTCTCGATTCCGGAGCAATACCCGAGTTCTTTAATCATCTCAAGGTCAAGTTCAGTCCTTTCCTGCAGTCTCTTGGCTTCCAGGGGTTTTTCGACCGTATTAAAAAAATCGACCTGCTTTACGAGATCATCCTGAATATTCCTGATGGCACCATTCAGAGTTTCTTTAGAGGTAACGAAAAGGTTGGCCGGATAGATCTGAATCTGCTCAAAATTGGAGGTTACGTTCCCGGAAACAGGATCAAAGCTCTGGATTTTCTCAATTTCGTCTCCGAAAAACTGAATTCTTACGCCATTATCCGCATAGGCAGGAAATACATCAATAACATCTCCTTTCACCCTGAACGTTCCTCGCTGAAATTCATTTAATGTTCTGGAATATAAGGCGTTAACCAAAGAGTGTAATAAGGCCGTACGGGTTACCTTTTCTCCGATAGCAATAGAGATCAGGGATTTATGAAATTCTGAAGGGTTTCCGATACCATAGATGCAGGATACGGATGCTACGATCAGTACATCCCGTCTTCCCGAAAGCAAGCTTGCAGTGGCGGAAAGTCTTAGTTTTTCAACCTCTTCGTTAATGCTGAGGTCTTTCTCGATATAAGTCCCGGTTGTTGCGATATACGCTTCCGGCTGGTAATAATCGTAGTAGCTTACAAAATATTCAACGGCATTTTCAGGGAAGAATTCTTTGAATTCCATAAATAGCTGGGCCGCCAGGGTTTTATTGTGTGCCAGTACAAGGGTAGGCTTCTGCACATTCTGTACGACATTGGCTACTGTAAAAGTTTTACCGGACCCGGTGACGCCCAGTAAAGTCTGGTATTTTTCACCGATATTTATCCCTTCCGTAAGCTTTTCAATGGCTTGCGGCTGGTCACCGGTGGGTTTATATTCTGATTGAAGTTTAAATTGCATAGAAAATTGTGATCTTACATACAAAAGTACGAAAGAAATATTTGACACTGAAATGGTTTAGACCCCTCAGCAGAAATTATAGCCATAGAAGAATTCTAAAGTATTTACAATAAAAAAACACTCACAAGGAGTGTTTGATTATTATTGAAAAGACATTGTCAGCGGCATTTTCATGTGATATCGGACGGGCTGCCCATCTTTTTCTGCGGGCTTCCAGACAATATTTTCATTGGCTTTCTTAAATGCGGAAACGGCTTCAGTCGTGAAAACTTCATCATTGCCGTTAGCGGTAACGTCGATGACCTTTCCGTTTTCATCAACGGTATAGTTGATTTCAGTCCTCATTATCTTTTGATCTTTTACAGATTTCAGTTTAGATCCGTCAAATAAATTAACTACTTTATTTCTAAGCTCGTTCACACCTCCCGGATATTCTGCGACACTCGTTGTTTGAGATTCGGTATCGGTTTTATTTTCGGGCCTGATCGTATCTTTCTCTACGGAAGTATTTACAGGAATATCTGATTTTTCTGTGAATGTTGAAGCCTCTTTAGCAGGAGAGTCATTTTGTTTTTCCACAGGATTTTTCAGTTTGCTTTCAGAAAGTTTTAGTGGCATTTTACCAGTTGTACGGGTTTGATCCTCTTTGTTACCGGCGTATGTTTTTTGTACAAATAATCCGAAAGCAAGAAGCAAAACCGGAATGCTGATCACTTTTTTGAGGTTTGTCATTTTAGACTTTTTGGTGTTCATCATAATAAATCGTTTTTTGGTGTTATTAAAATTGAATGTATGGATAAGGCTATAGTTTTTAGTTGAAATAATTTCGTCAAGAATAAGATGCTGATACTCTTTTACGTTAAAATTTTTCTTCAATACGGCTTCATCTGCCAGAAATTCATGGTTGTTAACGATGGCTTTTTTGTATAAATAAAGCGAAGGGTTAAACCATGTGAAAACTTTCACAACTTCAATAAATAAAAGATCAATGCTGTGTTTTTGGTCGATATGGCTTTTTTCGTGAAGGAAGATCCGGGGATCGATTTGGTTGTTGATCAGGCAGTTTTTTCCGAGGTAAATGGTTTTCCAGAAGCTGAAAGCAGGAATATTCTCGTTTGTCAGTACTACTTTATTATTTTCATACCATATTTTCTGACCTTTTATATTTTTAATTTTTATGATGGAATAAACTGTTTTTATGGTTAAAACCATGGTGACGATTCCATACAATATCCAAACAAGTTTGGTCCAGTTAAATTGCTCCTGATGCGGAGTAAGATCTAAAACTTTTGTTGTTGCCTCAAGGGTTGTCTGCAATCTGCCGGCCGGCTTCACATCTTCTGTTGTGACAGAGATAAAAGGGACAGTGTAAGAGAAAATGACTGAAAAAATTAAATAAAACCTGTTAAACCGGTACATTTTTTCTTTCTCCAGGAATACAAAATACAGAGCGATCAGTAATGAAGAACAAAATATTATTTTTAAAATGAAGATCATTTTTCGCTGATTTGTTGGTCAATCATTTCCCGGAGTTCTTTCAATTCTTTTTGAGACAGTTTTGCATTTGAAGTAAAAAATGAGGCAAACTGAGTCACAGAGTTATTAAAAAAACGGTCAATCATAGAAGACATTTCTTCCTTGAAATATTCCCCTTTGGCGATCTTCGGAAAGTATTCGCGGGAATTTCCATACACTGTATAGCCAACAAAGTTCTTATTCTGCATTCTCTTGAGAAGCGTGGCAATCGTGGTCGTTGCAGGTTTTGGCTCGGGAAAAGATTCCAGGATATCTTTCATAAAGGCTTTTTCCTTCTCCCAAAGTATTTCCATGACATCTTTTTCAGAATCGGTCAGTTTTGTTTCTTTCATATTCTACGGCTTGATACTTGTTTCTACAAATGTAGAATAAAAATTTGAATTTGCAAATTTTATGGCATTATTTTTCCATTCATCAGCGAAATCATTTACTATAATAATATGAAAATCAATAAATTTTACATTTCAGTGGTTGGCTTATTTCTGATTTTTACATCGTGTAAAGAAAGTAAAGTCAATGCACAGCAAGTCGGAAATGACGGCAGCGTTGAGACAAAAGCTCCCAACTCCCCGGAATATAAGCCTGCTTTTGCAGGGCAGACGAGAATTAAGGCCGTGAAAACTTCAACACCTTATGCATTTGAAATGATGAGCAGCGATCTGGGGAAACCTTGGGGAATGATCAACCTGCCTGACGGAAGATTTCTGATCACCGATAAAAGAGGGTACATGAATGTGGTTTCTACAGACGGAAAGCAGATCTCAAAAATTGAAGGTTTTCCAAAAGTTGATGACAGAGGCCAGGGCGGTATGCTTGATGTAGCGCTGGATCCTGATTTCTCAACGAACAATATCATTTATTTCAGTTTTTCAGAACCTTATGAAAAAGGAAATCATACGGCTGTTGCCAAAGGTAAGCTGTCTCAGGATTTAAAAAACATTTCAGACGTAAAAGTTATTTTCCGGGCAACTCCCACGTACAATGGTGACAAACATTATGGCAGCAGGCTTGCTTTTGATAAAGACGGCAATTTATTTGTAAGCACCGGAGAAAGATCGGATAAGAAAACAAGAGTCTATGCCCAGAGAACCGATAATTATTTAGGTAAAATCTTAAAAATCACCAAAGACGGTAAACCGGCACCCGGAAACCCGTTCATCGGTAAAGCAGGATTTAAGCCTGAAATTTATGCTTATGGTATCCGAAACCCGCAGGGAATGGCGATCGATCCGAATGGCAACCTTTGGGATGTGGAAATGGGCCCTAGAGGCGGAGATGAAATCAATTTAATTAAAGCCGGAAAGAATTATGGCTGGGGCGATGTTACTTATGGAATTGAATATTCAGGAGAAAAAATAAATAACGGCACAACGCAGAAAGCAGGAACAGAACAGCCTGTGTACTATTGGGATCCTGTGATTTCCCCGAGCGGCGTTGCCTTCTACACCGGAAATATCGATGAATGGAAAGGAAATCTGATGATAGGCTGCCTTAGCGGTGAACACATCAACCGTATTGTGATGAAAGATAATAAGGTCGTGGGCGAAGAAAGGCTTCTGGCTGAAGAGAATGAAAGATTCCGCGATGTGCTGAACGGCAGCGACGGAAATTTGTATGCGGTTACGGACAGCGGAAAACTGTATAAAATTTATAAAAAATAATCTTACGTAGTCTTTTATATAATGAATCGGCCTCGAACAAAGTTTGAGGCCGATTCGCTTTATTTTTAAGCTTCTTCCAACTGAACGGTGAAGTGTCTCAACAATTCGGGTTCCCAGGTGATCTTATAGCCTTTTGCAATTTCATCACGTCTTTCATAAACATTTTTGATCGCAGCAGCAATATAATCCATGTGGTTATTGGTGTAGGTTCTTCTCGGGATGGCAAGACGTACCAGTTCGAGCTTCGGATAGCGGTTTTGTCTCGTCTCAGGGTCTCTGTCGGCCAGTAACGTTCCGATTTCCACGGTTCTGATACCTGCTTCTTTGTAAATTTCAAGTCCTAAAGTCTGTGCGGGATATTCCGAGCGGTCAACTTTCGGCAGGAAGTTCAGGGAATCAATGAAAACAGCGTGTCCGCCAATGGGTTTCTGAACGGGGATCCCGTATTCGATGAGTTTGTTTCCAAGATATTCAACCTGTGAGATTCTGCTTTCGAGATAGGCAAATTCTGTGGCTTCGTCAAGACCTACCGCCAAAGCGGCCATATCTCTTCCGGCCATTCCGCCATAGGTAATGAATCCTTCGTAAATAATGGTGAAGTTGGATGCTTTTCTGAATACTTCTTCACTGTTTAAAGCAATAAATCCTCCGATGTTTACCAGTCCGTCCTTCTTAGAGCTCATGGTCATCCCGTCTCCGTAAGAGAAAATTTCTTTACAGATTTCTTTGATGGTTCTGTCTGCCTGCCCGGCTTCTCTTTTTTTAATGAAATAGGCATTTTCTGCAAACCTTGCGGAATCGAAAAATACAGGAACTCCATATTTATCGGAAAGCTCTTTTACGGCTTTCATGTTTTCCAGGGATACAGGCTGACCTCCGGAAGAATTACAGGTGATCGTAATCAGGCAGAATGGTATTTTCTCCTGGGGATGGCTTTTATAAACTTCCTCAAGCTTTTCAAGGTTAATATTTCCTTTGAAAGGATGAAGATCATTGATGTCAAAAGCTTCGTCGATCGTACAGTCGATTGCGTGAGCTTTTCTGAACTCGATATGTCCTTTCGTGGTGTCGAAATGAGAGTTTCCGGGAATTACGTCACCTTCTTTCACCAAAACGGAAAAAAGTACATTTTCTGCGGCTCTTCCCTGGTGAGTAGGCAAAAGGTATTTAAAGCCCGTAATATTCTGTACGGTCTGGTGAAGCTGTTCAAAAGATCTTGATCCGGCGTAGCTTTCATCACCCGTCATCAGGGCGCCCCACTGTCTGTCGGACATCGCTCCTGTCCCGGAATCGGTAAGAAGGTCGATGAAAACCTGTGAAGATTTTAGGTTGAATAAATTATAGTTTGCTTCTTTAAGCCATTGCTCTCTTTCTTCTCTTGTCGACTGACGGATTTCCTCAATCATTTTAATGCGGAAAGGCTCCGCGTACGGTAAATTCATGATAGTATGTATTAGATTGTTTTGTAAAGAAAAATTTTATTTGAAATAAATTCAAATTCATCAAAAGATATTTAAAAACCTAACTATTCAGGTGCTTTAAATATATTGTCATCCGAGTGGAATCCTGCCACGCCGCCACTCACTGCAAATTTCATTGCAGAAGCTGCTGTCATGCCCACTACCGGTTTGATGTTTTTTTCTTCCGTAACAATTACCCATCCTGAAATAGCATAAGAATGAGGCAGATACACGGCCACGTAATTGTGTTTTTCCACGTCGGCCATTTCTTTTTGGGTTAAAAATCCGATTCTCCATATTTCAGGATTTTCGTTGGTTTTTACCCATACGGGATCATTGAATTTTTTCTTATCTCCCACAAATGAAGACATCACGTCTTTGGTGGGCGTATAGATATGTTTTACTCCAGGTGTTTTTTCAAGAAGACGGTCCATCGCATCGAAAAAGAATCTTCCGACCACAAATTTATTACCGAGATATCCCAGAATGGCTGTAAACAGAATTGTTGAAATAAAAACCAGCCCGGGAATCTCTTTTGCCACCGAAGGAATAATATTATCGATTGAGCTCACGACGTACCAGATCACGAACATGGTAAGGCCGATGGGCCCGATAATGACAAGTCCCTGAAAGAAGTTTTTCAGGAAAAAATTGGCCATATTTTCAAACGTCAGCTTTTTCAACTTAAAATCTAGTTTATCCGTGGATGGTTTCTCCTTTTCCGTAAGACTGGATAACTTTGGCTTCATATTCCAGCCATTCTTCCCAGCGTTTATTTACTTTCTCCTCTTCTCCCAGTTGTCTTGCAAAACCGATGAACGTCGTGTAATGATTAGCTTCGGAAATCATTAATTCTCTGTAGAAAGTTTTAAGTTCTTCATCCTTTATATTTTCGGTAAGCACTTTGAAACGTTCACAGCTTCTGGCTTCGATCATGGCGGCAAAAAGCATTTTGTCAACAATCAAATCATCTCTGTTGCCTCCTTTCTGGATGAAGTTGACCAGTTCGTTTACATAATCGTCTTTTCGGGTCCGCCCGAATGTGTAGCCTCTTTTTTTGATAATCTCATGAACCTGTCCGAAATGTTCAAGCTCTTCCTGTGCAATGGCAAGAAGTTCGGTTACGATTTCAGGATATTCAGGGAGCATGGTGATCAGTCCGATGGCATTGGTTGCCGCTTTCTGTTCACACCACGCATGATCCGTTAAAATTTCTTCGATGTTTCCTTCCGCAATATTTGCCCACCTGGGATCGGTAGGAAGTTTCAACTTAAACATGTTTCAAATTTTGTGTAAAATTAAAATATTTTGTGATATGTCAGAAGTTTTATTTTGCCTGAATATTTTCATTTAAATTCATCTTTTTTGTAAAATGTGTAAACTTCATGGTACTTTTTTTGTTATTGTTTTAAAACCAATTAAAAAATATAAACATTATGGAAACCATTACAGCTATTAAAAGTAAAATGAGTGCTATGCTTGCATTTGCATTTTCAGTATTCATGTCTTTTTATTCGTTTGCACAAGATACTGCCGGAGGAGTAGTAACTACAGAAAACAGTACGACTACCACAACAGAGTGGTACGCTAATCCCATGTACATTATCGGCGGCGCCGTTGTTCTCATCATCATTATAGCATTGATCGCAAGAAGCGGAAGAAGAGACTAACAAAACATAAAAAACTGCTACCTGGTAGCAGTTTTTTTTCTTAACATCTCAAGAACTTTCCAGCCCAAACCATCCACTTTCTTTAAGACCGCAGCAATTCCGAATGCGAGGACAATATTGATCAGATAAATCACGATCATCAGCACCCACCACGGCATATTTTCTTTTAGCGGAACCACCAGAAAATAAACAAGCGAAGAGCTTATTCCCTGCGCGAAATAGAAGAATATGGCATTCCTGCCAATATGTGTTACAAAACTCTCTGAAGAGATTTTTAATCTGTTATAAAATAAAAACAGCGTTACCAGAGAGAATAATGCCCATATGATGTAAGGGATCTTCGGAGGAAATTTGTTCCTGTTGATCTTGTAAAATATTTCACTGCCATAATACCAGAACATCCATAGTAAAGCCGCTGCCACCAGGCCATAAAGCACCGGAATTATTTTAGCCGGTATTTTTTTATTCTTCATTCTGTTTCCAATGAGGAAAACGGCGAGGTAGAAAGCGACATATCCGACCTGCCCGTTGGGATATATTTCAGGGAATATATTAAAGATTAAGGTCAGAACAATGCACAGTGCAATAAACCAGTTTACATGCTTTGGAAAGAATCTCAGGATCAGAACGCCAAAGACGGTAAGAATAAAATATACTTTCAGGTACCAGAAGCTTCCCATGACTACCGGGAACGTGTCGGCGTTGGTGTATTGGTGAAGATACCAGTTGCCGAGATTTTCCCACTGCGGAACCACGGAAATATCGGTTATCGTATACTTTGAACCGAATGTGGAATAAAAACTTTTTAACCATTCTAAGGAAAAGAAGTTCAATCCAAAGACTTTAAAAAAATAATCCGTAAAAAACAGGAAGGTTACGAAAATCATATACGTGATCTGAAGCTTCAGCAACCGGTAAAATGTTTTTTCAACATTTGAACCTGAAGTGATTCCGCTTAGGGCATAAAATAGTGCCACATCAAAAACTAAGGAAAATACCCTCACTTCAGCCGGAATATAAAACTGCCCCGACCAGAATGCGGTGTGGATAAATATAATAGATAATGTTGCAAGCCCTTTTGCAAAATCAATGTAGAGATCTCTTTTCATTGTGTACGGATAATCCGTCAAAAATAAATAAACTTTATGAATATTTTCAGAAAGAAAAAGAGGCAGAAATAGTCCTGCCTCCACGAAAGATATATCGAAAATGAATGTTATTGTAAATTTTTAAATTCTTCTGCTGAAATCTCTCCGGTTTGGATTTTCTTAAGCTCATCAAGATATTGACTCATGTAGGCATCAAGCTCCGGATACTGGGAGTTTTTTGCGGTTTTATAAGTTCCGTTTAAAACACCCTGATAATAATAGAAGAAGTTGTAATCGAAAGCAGATGCGGTAAGATCATATTGTCCCAAAAGGAATCCGAGACGTACGGCAGACCTTCGTTGCGGGGGCGTTCCGTGGTGCCCCGGGCTGCTGGTCTGGTAATCTCCGATGCTCTGTGCAAACTCGTAGGCTGCGGCGATCTGTGCAAAGCTGGTCTGGTTGTAGCCGTTCGGTCTTCTTAGATAATACCCTGCAAAACCGTCTGCTTCCAGTTCATTAGGCCTTGCCGTCGATTCGCTCACGGAAGGAAGTCCAAAGATGTATTGAAGCTGATGACCATATTCGTGCGCGAGGATCATGGCATTGACGATGTCTCCGCCTTTCGATTTTGCATCGTAATAGATGGCATATCCGTAATAAATTTTCCCTGTTGAATAGGAAATCGCATTATACGTAGAATTATAATTCGATGGATCATTCACAAATCGTAGTGTCGGATTGCTTCTTCCCCACATGCTGGCAATTTTTGTCATCTGGGAATTCATAAAATTCGTATCCGTAGAATTCTGTAAGGATGTCAGTAAAACAGATGAAGAACTCCAGTACTGGTCTACGTAATAACAAACCTTTTCAAGGTCGTTAGGCTGATCGATTTTCTGGCTTTCCGTTTGTTGTTCAGCGGCTACAGGAGTTTCCATAGAATCGTCATTACATGCTGATAAGATTAGAGCAGTAAATGCTCCCGCAAGGATGCGGAAATTAAAGTTTCTTTTCATATAAAATATTTTTTGGTATAAACGAAGTTATTACTTTTAACGGAAAATGTTATCACTTTATTGTGATAAATTATTCGAAACATAGTTAAAATTTTATGTAAAAAAAAGATTGGGTTGAATTTGAGAAGATTAGAAAATAATTCTTATATTTGCACCTCGAAATAACTAAAAATTTTATAAACAATGTTTGCAATTGTAGAAATAGCAGGGCTTCAATACAAAGTTGAGCAAGACCAGAAGTTGTTTGTAAACCGTTTGTCAGGAGACAAAGGAGGGAAAGTATCTTTTGATAAAGTACTTCTTACTGTAAACGGAGCAATCACTGTAGGCGCCCCAGCTGTAAGCGGAATCACTGTAGAAGCAGAGATCCTAGACCACGTAAAAGCTGATAAAGTAATCGTTTTCAAAAAGAAAAGAAGAAAAGGTTACAAAGTGAAAAACGGTCACAGACAATCATTAACTCAGATTCAGATCACTGGTATTACAGGATTTGAAGGAGCTAAGAAAGCAGAAAAACCTGCTAAGAAAACGACAAAAAAGGCTGATGCTGAAGCTGCTGAAAGCGCAGAATAATTGTAAAACCAAAAAACCTTAAAATAAAATGGCACATAAGAAAGGAGTTGGTAGTTCCAAAAACGGTAGAGAATCTCACTCTAAAAGATTAGGGGTAAAGATTTTCGGAGGTCAGGAAGCTATTGCTGGTAATATTATTGTTAGACAAAGAGGTACTCAACACCACCCGGGTGCAAACGTGGGAATCGGTAAGGATCACACTTTGTTCGCTTTAGTAGACGGTAAAGTAGTTTTCACTAAGAAAGCAAATAACAGATCTTTCGTATCTGTAGAAGCAAACGCATAATTTAAGCGTTTCATAAAATGACAAACCTCAGCAGCCGCTGAGGTTTTTTTTGTCTTTATCCGGAAAGTTTAATTTTTTTCAGCATCTTTTCATTTTACAGGGAAATATTTTTTATATTTGATAACCACGAAGTTACTGAAATTGCGAAAGCCGAAAAGCATATAGAGTAGGCGACAAATTAAACAAAATCCAATATGAAAAATTTAAAGAAAATCAAAAGAGAAGATCTTAAAGAGGTTATGGGAGGTGCTGCTCCGGTAAAAGAATGTCTGCCATGCGATATTTATTGCAGTATACCTGAAGGCGAAAGACCACCTTGTCATATCGTTTACATTGTTGCGCATTGCAACGGTTGTAAAAATTACCCTTCAGAATCCTAATAAAAAAATCTCCTTCGTAAAGGAGATTTTATTTTTTAGAACCCAACCTGGAATCCTGCTTTGATCCCGAATGTCGAAATATTGGGGCGGTCCAGATAATTCCCCCGCCAGTTGAAATCTACCCTGAAAATCCTTAAATTTCCAAAACCGATATTTTCGATCCCGAATCCATATTCGTAATAAATGTGGTCGCTGGGCGCAGAATATTTAAATCCTTCCACATTAATGGCCTTGGAAGCATTGCTCAATGTCCCGTAAGCCCCGCGGATGAAGGCAATTTCTCTCAATTTTAATTTCTTGATAAGTGGAATGAAAGAAAGTATTTTACCGTTAAAATGATGCTCCAGATGAAGCGTCGTATAGGTATCGGCAACAAATTCGTAATAATTCAGCTGGGCAAAGGTATTTTGGGCAAGACTGTACGACTGGTTTCCCGGAATTACGTTCTGTAAGGCCAGAGGCACCGTGTCAAAGTTTTTCCCTGCTTCAAAATTCACAAGCATTTTCCCCCAGCTTCCGATTAAAACAGGTTTATAAAATAGAAACTGCAGCTTATTGTAATTAAAATCTGATCCGAAAAGCCCTTTAACCCCTCTGGTATATTTCAAAACGATCGTCGGGGCCAATGTTCCGTGCTCATAGCGGTCGATTCCGGTTTGGGAGAACTTTGCGCCAGGTCTTGCAATTAAACTTAACGTGAAGTGTGAATCATTCGTTGTTTTTCTTAATGCGCCGTCTTTATAATACATTAAATTGAACCCATCAGGGTTGGCCGACTTGATGCTCTGCATCGTTCCATCCAGCCTGATCTGGAAGTTTTTCCAGGGTTCGATGGAGGTAAAGACATTGGTTTGATTAAGAGAACTTAGGGAAGCGTTTTCACCTCTTGCAAAAATGGTGGATGAGGCAAAGGTCCTGGCCATAATGCCGTCGTCATTGGTCAATTGTACCCCAAGCTGTAAAATGTCTCTCCTGGTTCCGGCACCCACGGTAAACCTGTTTACCCGGTTAAACATAAACCTTGCTTCAGCACCGTATTTTACCTGCTCATCCTTGAAGCCATAAGCCGTATAAAACTGTACCCTCCAAGGGTCGTTTCTTGTAAAATAAGTTCTTGCGCCTAATCTTATCCGATCCCCCTCTACCTCATTTTTACCATAAACAGAGAATATTGGACCGATATCGATGCCTAATTTTTTCACATTATAATAACCTGAACCCAGCGTTTCGTACAACTTAACGATTCTGTTGAACTTGGGTGTCTGCTGGAGTTTATCAAGCATTTCGTAGATTCCCTGTTCGCTTTTCGATAAAGAATCCGGTCTTGCTTTTACCCAGTATGCATCGTCTTTTTCGACAAAGCTGTCCTCGTATTCCGCTTCTGTCCGTTTGAAAACTTTGTCCTCAAGGGGTTTATTGAATTCGTAATCCGAATAATCGACAGAGCGCTTGGCAATGATGCTTTTGGCTGTTTTCTTTTTCGAGAAGGGAGTCATTTCAATTTCCGTAACGAACTTTCGGGGTAAAAAAGTATTCTCATCGGGATTATCGTATTCTAGTTCGGTAGAAATCCCGTTGATGAAATTGACATTGATTTTCTGGGTTGATTTTAAGGTTGCTCCCAGTACGGCATAGCTGTCCGTATCAATATAAAGATATCCCTGGAAGGCCAGAACCTCCGTCCGCTTAGGCAGGTAACGTATTTTATAGGCGTTTTCTCCACGAATCGAAATGGTGTCAACCAGATTATAGTCATAGGTACTGAAACCTGTTTCTCCGACAGGACTTGGAAAGCCGATATCAAAGTAGTTTAAAGTGTTGTCATAAATATTGATATCCCGGTAAAGATTCTTGGCCGTGAGCGTTACAATCTGGTTGTCCTGGAAGCCCGAAGTCTTTTGGGCAACCAGCAGTCTTTTGGTTCTTTTTGAAGGTTTATTTTCTCCGTAATTTTCGTAAACGGCTTCGTTGAGAAATACAGGAAGCCCGATTTTGCCGCTGGCGGTAGAGTCTTTATAGTCAAAGATAAATTCAAGCTTATTGAAGATCTTTTTCTTCATGAAAGCGCTGTCAAGATTATTGGCATCAAACTGGATCTTTTCATACTCCTTGTAAGTATAGGTGTCGAATTTATCCAGACCGTTATTTCTTTTTCTTGCCCATACTTTCTGCATGATCGCATAGGCGGGATTTTCTTTCTTGTTTTTGTATTTGGGCTTTTCGTTGTGGATCACAACCTCCTGAATATTGCTCACCTTTTCCTGGGAAAGCTTCACAAAAATGTTTGTTGCATTTTCCGGAGTTACTTCAACACTTTCCAGGGCATAATTTTTTCTTAAAAATTTTAATTTGTAAATAATGCTGTCGGACTGAACCATGAAATTCCCTGAAGTTGTGGTCAGGGCAGCTTTATCGCTATCGTTGATGAATATGTCAACACCTGTGAGTTCTTTATTGGTCTTAGCGTCTACGATCTTTCCGGATGCCGCATTTTGCGCGCATATGAAATTGGATATCAGGACAAAAATTAAAAGGGGATAATATCGTGGGTTGTTAATTAACATTTGTTGTTCTTCAAGCTATTGCATAAACAAAAAGTATGCAGATTTATTGTAAAAAGGATTCAATTATATTTAAATTTTCAAACATTTAAATCCAAAACTGCAAATGTAGTGAAATAACGCGGTTGCCGGAAGGTGCGGTATGAATATTTTGTAAAGTTGTATGACGTCCGAAAGTAACGTCTATGTCAGGCATAAAAAAAAGACCTACCTTTCTGTAAGTCTTTTAGCTCCTCCTGCTGGGCTCGAACCAGCGACCCTCTGATTAACAGTCAGATGCTCTAACCAACTGAGCTAAGGAGGAATTTCCTATTGTTTTAGTGGTGCAAATATAATATCATTTTCAATACCAAACAAATTTTTATTTTAGAAATAATGATAATTTTCCTTTGTTGAAGGGCTGTAAGAGGCTATTCAGTTATTTTTCAATTAATTAAAAAAAATAAACTTTCGTGAAAGATCGGCGTATTTTAAAATAAAAAAAGACCTACATTTCTGTAAGTCTTTTCGCTCCTCCTGCTGGGCTCGAACCAGCGACCCTCTGATTAACAGTCAGATGCTCTAACCAACTGAGCTAAGGAGGAATGTCCTTTGTTTTAAGTGGTGCAAATATAGGACGAATATTTATACCCTGCAAATATTTTTTTTAAAAATTTTAAATATTACAATTTCCCTGCAAAGATCTTGAAAATATCGCTTCCGAAGATAAGGATCATCAGTCCCAAAAGGAAGATTACGCCAATCATCTGCGCGTTTTCCAAAACTTTTTGCGGAACCGGTTTTCCAACGATAATTTCATACAAAGTGAAAATTACATGGCCACCGTCAAGTCCCGGAATTGGAATTAAATTTAAGAAGGCCAACCATACTGAGAACATTGCGGTAAAGCTCCAGAAGGCAACCCAGTTGATAGAAATGTTACCGTCTGAATCCTTGTCAACAGGCATGTTTTTTACGATGGCAATGGGTCCGCCCACGTTTTTGTAGCCCTGGATTTTGGAGTTAAACATGATTTTAAACTGTTTTACCTGCATGGTAAGCGCTTCAATGGATCTTTCAAAACCTCTCGGTATAGATTCTCCAAAAGAATATTTTTTATCGGTTACCACATTAGCCAAAGCCTTTTGGTCAATAGAAACTCCTAATTTCCCGTTTTTATCGACAGGTGCCGAAATTGTTTCCGGCTTGCCGTTTCTCATCACATCAATCGTTACGGTTTTTCCTTTGTTTTCCAGTAAACCGGCGCTTACTTCATCGAAGAACGGTGTCTGCTTCCCATTTACAGCAATTACCTGATCGCCTTTAGCTAAACCGGAAGCTTTCGCTGTAGGACTTGCCAATGAGTCGATAATCATAGGGAATCGTGGAGCAATGTACAGTTTTGCTTCTTTTTGCTTTAATACATCTGCTACGCCGTCTTTGTTGATGGGGAAAGTGACTTCCTTACCATTTCTAAGGACGGTGACATCATCACCTAAAAGAATATTGATCGATGCGTTTTCCAGTCTTTCAGCGGGCTTGCCATCGATGTTTACAATTTTATCTCCATTTTGGAAGCCCATTTTTTTGCCGGCATCGGTTACCCCGATCCCGTTGGTGAATTTATTAAGGTCTGCATACGTTTCTCCATTGAAAAAAGAAAGACAAGAGTAAATTAACCAGGCTAAGAAGAAATTTACCGTTACCCCTCCCAACATGATGATCAGCCTCTGCCAGGCCGGTTTAGCCCTGAATTCCCAAGGCTGTGCAGGCTGCTTCAGTTGCTCGGTATCCATGCTTTCGTCTACCATTCCGGCGATCTTTACATAACCTCCGAAAGGAAGCCACCCGATCCCGTATTCGGTTTCGCCTATTTTTTTCTTTACTAGAGAAAACCATGGATCGAAGAACAGATAGAATTTTTCAACTTTGGTTTTGAACCATTTTGCGGGTAAGAAGTGGCCAAGTTCATGAAGGATAACCAGGATAGAAATGCTCAATATAAATTGAAACAGTTTGATTGCTATTTCCATTAATGCTTTTGTATGTTAATTTGCAAAGGTAACAATTCTCAAAACTATGCCAAATAAAAAAGCCTCCCGAAACGAGAAGCTTTGTCATATAATATAATGATTTCTTACAGATTAATGGAAACGCCGAGACTGCCATTGTTGCCGACTTCCGCAAAAACGCCGATCCGTTCGGTGAAAAAGTATCTTGCTCCGATGTGGGCGCCCAGTCCGAAATCTCTTCTGACAACACCGATATCCATACCGGGATAGATGTCAAGTTTTTCAGGGAGCTGAAGCACTTCTTTTAAATGGAAATTGAGTCTTCCGAATACGAATATCCGGTTATCGTCATCATTGTTCTTGTAATTGCTGAAATAGGCATTGGCGCCTGCCCCTACCGAGATCAGGCTGTTGAGTCCATAGTCGTAAGTTCCGGTAATTCCGGTTCCGTATCCCCAGGCGCTCAGACCGGCATTGATTTTCTGGTCTCCTTTTCCCGTCCAGGCCTGCGCGTTGGCTGTTGCTCCTGCAAAAACAAGCATCAGCATAAAAACCAATTTCTTCATAAAGTACTCTTTTATGTTATTGTTAAAAAAAATATCTGCAACAAATATATAACCGAAATCATCTGAAAATCGTATTTTTAATGAAGTTTTTAACATAGATTATGAAAATCACAGGACTGAATTTAGATATTATCTGGAAAAATAAACAGGAGAATTTTCGGCAGATTAAAAAAGAACTGGAAAATCAGGAAGCAGATCTTTTTCTCCTGCCTGAAATGTTTTCAACAGGCTTTTGTATGGATGCTTCGGAAGTATCGGACAGGCATAATGAATCTCTGGAGTTTTTAAAACAAATGGCAAAAGAGAAAAATGCGGCGTTCTGCGGAAGTGCTCCCGTAGCGGAAGATGGAAGGTTTTACAACAGGATGTATTTTGTTCATCCCGATTTAACGGTTGATTTTTACGACAAAAGGCATTTGTTTTCCTTTTCCGGTGAGGATAAAGTTTACACGCCGGGAAAAAAAAGAGTAATTGTGAATTATAAAGGGTTCCGGATTCTGCTTCAGGTGTGTTATGATCTTCGTTTCCCTGTTTTTGCGAGAAATAACGATGATTATGATGTTATTTTGTATGTTGCCAACTGGCCTGAGAAAAGAGTGGATGCGTGGGAACATCTCCTGAAAGCCCGGGCCATTGAAAACCTGTCTTTTGTTTTTGGCCTCAACAGGATCGGAACCGATGGAAATAATCTTCTGTACCGGGAAAGTTCCCATTGTTTTTTTGCAGACGGCAAAGAAATTTCCCAAAAAGAAGGAAATATCATTACTGCAGAATTAAATGCTGAAGAATTAAAAGATTTCAGGAGCCATTTTCAGTTTTTGAATGACCGCGATTCTTTTTCAATTGAATTATAAAATTAAGGCTAAGGTTCAGGCTAATATTTTTTACCTCAACCTCAGCCTTAACCTTATTATTAAGCGTATTGTTGCAGAAGCTGTGTCAGGGTGTTTACGTCGTGTACGCCGCTTTCTTTCCACAGCATTTCTCCTTTTTTGAATATGGCTAATGTAGGCACGCCGCGCACACCGTACTGAGCAGCAAGCGCCGGATACTGGTCTACATCTACTTTGATGATTCTTGCGCCGTCACCCACGTTCTCTTTAACGGTATTCAGAACTGAGGACTGCACTTTGCAGGGCTGGCACCATGTAGCGAAAAAATCGATCAATACAGGTCTTTCCGAATCGATAATTTCCTGAAATTTTTGTGACATAGCTTTATTTTTTTTACATAGTTTTTGATTGGCAGACAAAATCTGAAGTAGGAAGCAGTCCTGTTTTTTTGATTCCGTTAAATCCTCCTTCGATTTCAGTGAAATTCCTGATTCCGTGTGAATTGAGGATGCTTGCGGCAATCATGCTTCTGTATCCGCCTGCACAGTGAATGAAAAAGTGCTCGGAATCATCAATAGTATTTACCCAGTCGCTGATGATGTCTAATGGTCTGTTGTAGGCGTTGTCAATATGTTCAGCCGAATATTCTGATATTTTACGGACATCGATCACTTTTGAATTTTCTGTGAACTGTTCTGCGAATTCTGCGGGGGATATTCTTTTGATTGCATCTGTCTCTTTTCCGCTGTTTTTCCATGCATCGAAGCCTCCTTTCAGATAGCCCAGAACGTTGTCGAATCCCACGCGGCTTAACCTTGTGATCGCCTCTTCTTCGGTACCTTCATCAACAATAAGGAGCAATGGATGCTTTACGTCAACGATTAATGCGCCTACCCACGGAGCGAAATCTCCTTTTAAGCCGATATTTACCGAATTGGGAATAAATCCTTTGTAGAATTCTCCGGGACTTCTCGTGTCCAGGATCAAAGCGCCGGTTTCTTCTGCGTAAGCTTCAAAATCTTCAGCAGCGACGGCGGTAAGACCTTTATTCATCACGACATCCAGGCTTTCATAACCGCCTTTGTTCATGGCGACATTCATTCCGAAATATTTTGGAGGAGCTGTCAGTCCGTCAAGGACTTCTTTTACGAATGATTCTTTATCCGGCTGATTCAGGGCATAATTGGTTCTTTTCTGATTTCCCAGAATATCTACCGTTTCTTTCTGCATATTTTTTCCGCATGCGGAACCGGCTCCATGAGCAGGATAAACCGTAACGCTGTCGTCAAGCGGCATTATTTTAGTCTGCAGGCTTTCGTATAATATTCCGGCAAGATCTTCCTGGCTGAGATTGGTGGCTTTCTGTGCGAGATCCGGTCTCCCCACATCGCCCAAAAATAGAGTGTCACCGGTAAAAATAGCGGTTTCCATGCCGTTTTCGTCGATCAGAAGATACGTTGTGCTTTCCATCGTGTGCCCGGGTGTATGGAGTGCTTTTATTTTTACTTTACCAAGTTCAAAAATCTGATTGTCTTCTGCTATAATGGTGTCGAACTCAGGTTGTGCGGTCGGGCCATAAACGATAGGGGCTCCTGTTTTCTTACTAAGATCAAGGTGTCCTGATACAAAATCTGCGTGGAAATGCGTTTCAAAAATATATTTTAATGTTACATTGTCTTTTTCCAGGCGATCGAGATAAGGTTTCACTTCTCTTAAAGGATCGATGATGGCAGCTTCGTTTTCGGATATAATATAATATGCACCCTGAGCGAGACATCCTGTATATATTTGTTCGACTTTCATTATATGTTTCGTGACTTTTAATATTTTAAGATTACAAAAATCGGTTTTATTTTCTGAAAAAAAGCTAAAATAAAAAATAGGCAATAATAGAACGAATCTATAAAGTTTTATAAAAGCTTGGATGTTATTTTTGAGGTACTAAGTTAGGTATAATTGTTAATAGTTGTAGCTGAAATTATAATCATGGTAAAAGCGGAGGTTTATATGTTTGTAAAAAATTTTATATTTATATTAAAAAAATCAAATGGCAGATAAAATACAATTTATTAATGAGCTGAATTCCAGGTATACACCAAAAGGTGATCATATTATTCTCGGTAAGGCCATGTTAGACGGAGAAGTGGTTCCTGAAGTAAACGTTACCATTCCCCTGAAAACCATTAACCGCCACGGGCTTATTGCCGGTGCTACCGGAACGGGGAAAACCAAAACGCTTCAGGTGTTTGCCGAGCAGCTTTCACACGCCGGGATTCCGTCGCTGGTCCTCGATATTAAAGGTGATTTTTCCGGAATAGCTGAAGCGGGGAAAGAAAATCCTGCCATTCAGGAGCGGTATGCAAAAACGCAGCTGCCTTATAACCCGCAGTCTTTCCCGGTAGAGCTGATGACCATTTCGGGGGAGAGAGGCGTGAAATTAAGGGCGACGGTAACCGAATTCGGACCGGTTTTGCTCAGTAAAATTTTACAGCTGAATGATACCCAGCAAAGCATCATGGCTATCGTTTTTAAATATTGTGATGACAAAGGTTTGCCATTGATCGATTTAAATGATCTTAAGAAAGTTCTCCAGTACGTCACGGAAAATCCTCAGGGAAAGGCAGAGCTTTCTGCGGATTACGGATCCATTGCTTCATCTTCGCTGGGAGCGATCCTGAGGTCTATCGTTGCCCTTGAGCAGCAGGGGGCATCAAAGTTTTTCGGTGAATTGAGCTTTGATGTTCACGATTTGTTACAGACAAGGGATGGAAAAGGCGTGGTGAATATTTTGAGAGTAGCTGATATCCAGAGCAAGCCGGAATTGTTTTCCACGTTTATGCTTTCCCTGTTTGCCGAAATTTATATGACGTTTCCCGAAGAGGGCGACAGCGGAAAACCCAAACTGGTTTTGTTTATCGATGAGGCACATTTGATTTTTGATGAATCTTCCAAAGCTTTGGTTTCTCAGATTGAAACGATGGTAAAGCTGATCCGCTCCAAAGGCGTCGGGATCTATTTCATTACCCAAATACCGGGAGATGTTCCGGAAGCTGTGCTTTCCCAATTGGGACTGAAGATTCAGCATGCGCTGAGAGGGTTTACGGCTAAGGATAAAAAAGAGATTTCCAAGGCGGTTGAAAATTATCCGACCACAGCATTTTATGAGGCCGCGACGCTGATTCAGAACCTGGGGATCGGTGAGGCTTTTGTGACCGCTCTGGATGAGAAGGGAATTCCCACTCCTTTGGTTCATACTTTTCTTATTTCCCCGGAATCGAGAATGGATGTGCTCAACGATGCCGAAATTTCGGAGCTGACTGGTAAATCTGCTTTAGTGGCTAAATATGAGAAGGTTATAGACAATGAATCTGCGTATGAAATTTTAGTGAAGAGAATGGAGCAAGCGGCAGGAGAGGCACCTTCAAATCAGAAAACAAAACAGGTAAAAGAAGAACCCGGAATGTTTGAGAAAGTATTGCAGAGTAAGGCCGGCCGTACCTTTACCAGTACGCTGATGAGAGAAGGCGCCAAAGCGATATTGGGAATGCTGGGGCTTGGCGGAAGAAAAAGATGATTCAATTTCCAATTTATCAGACATAAATATATTATAGACAGATTCAAACTGAATGTGTTAAGATTGATATAATTTTTCATAATTTAGCAGGATTGCTAAAGGTGAAATTAAGGGCATTACGGCATAGGTTGTGTTATCAGTTAAGACAGGCTGTGCGGGATTTAGTAAGGATTAATCAAAAAAGAAAGTTGTATAAAATTTAATGTATTCAATTATTGATATAGAAAGCAATGGTGCAGGTTACAGGAAAGAATGCATTATTGATATTGCTATTTACAGGTATGATGGGCAGCGAATTACCGACCAGTTCATTTCGCTTGTAAATCCGGAAAGCGATATCACGCCTTTTGTGCAGAAGCTGACAAACATTACCCCAAAAATGGTAAAAACGGCCCCGAAATTTCATGAAATAGCACGAAGAATTGTAGAGATTACGGCCAACACGACTTTGGTGGGACACAACATCGATTTTGATTACAGAATGCTACGCCAGTCTTTCCAGCGGTTAGGCTATGATTTTAAAATCAATACCTTAGATACGATTCCTCTTGCAAAAAAACTGATTCCGGACGAAGTAAGCTATTCTCTGGGGAAGCTGGTGAAATCTCTCGGCATCCCTCTTACCAATCATCACAGGGCTGACGGCGATGCACGCGCGACATTGGAATTATTCAAACTGTTAATCTCAAAAGATACTGAAAATGAGATTATTCAAAAGCAGCACGAAGAGTCCAATGCGAAAACATATATCAATAAGATTAAGCAGCTTACCCAGGATCTTCCAAATGAAAAAGGGTTTGTCTATTTTCAGGACGAAGAAGGAAAAATTATCTATTCGGAACATGTTCAGGATATTAATAAGTTCTCAAAAAAAGTTTTCAATTCCAAATCAAAAAAATGGGAAGCTATTCAGAATGGGGTTGAGCAGATTAATTATGAGCTCACCGGAACCGATCTTATTGCAAAGCTGATCCAGAATTCAAAAGGTATCAAAAAAAGGGAAATACTTCCTTTCGGACTGTATTACCGGAACAACAGTTATCTGGTCGAAAAAAATAAGCTGAATAAAAACGAGAAACCGATCCTTAAATTCAGGTCTTTTACCCAAGGGGCAAAAGCTGTTCAGTTTATCGGAAAACTGGAAGAATATGCCGATGTCGAGTATTTTAAAAAGAAAATCGAACTGAAAAAGCGCAATGAGATTTGGCTGGGACCCGGCAGAAGGCTTGGTGAAAAGCTCTTTCTGATCATCGACAACGGAAAGGTGCTTGCTTATGGTTTTTATGAACTTTTCACACAGATTCAGACCATGAGCAAAATTTCAAAATTAAAGATTGATCTTCAGTACCAGTCGGGAGATTTGGTCAATGAACTTCAGCTGGCTATTCTTCGGGGCGATTTCGAAACTTTGCCGCTTCCTAAATAATCAACTCTACGGTAAATATGGAAAATCATAATGAAGATTCGTTTTGGAAATTAGGATTGTTCTACTATAATAAGCGGGATAAAAGATTATTTCCGCCTAAACGATATGGTTATGGATGGACGGTCAACTTTGCTAATCCGTTTTCAATAATCGCTTTTTTACTGATAATTACTTTACTCTTATCAATAGCAAAGCTGTTTAAAAGATAGTTAAATAAACTTTTTGAATATAGTTTAACAGTTTTTTATTCTTTAATTTTTAAAATAAAAGAATAATGTTCTATGTATTTGATTTTAAATGATAAAGAAATTCTTACTACCTTTGTATTTTCTTAATAATACAAAAGAAGTTTACTTAATTAATTATGAATTCAAAAGAATTACTGAAGATTGCCAATGAGTTTGGTACACCGGTGTATGTTTACGATGCTGAATCCATTAAGACTCAATACGAAAAACTTACATCTTCTTTTCTTAAACACACAAGGTTCTTCTATGCAGCGAAGGCGTTGACAAACATCAACATCCTGAAGTATGTCAAGAACCTGGGTGCTTCTTTGGATTGCGTGTCAATTAATGAAGTTAAGCTGGGTCTGAAAGCCGGATTCACAAAAGAAAAAATATTGTTTACCCCGAACTGTGTCGATCTTGCCGAAATCGAAGAAGCGATGACGTTCGGAGTACATATTAATATTGATAACATTTCTATTCTTGAACAGTTTGGAAATAAATACGGGAATACGTATCCTATTTTAGTAAGAATCAATCCGCACATTTTTGCGGGAGGAAACTATAAAATTTCTACGGGGCACATCGACAGTAAGTTCGGGATTTCCATTCATCAGGTTCGTCATATCGAAAGGGTGATGAAATCTACCAATCTTAATGTTGAAGGGCTTCACATGCACACCGGAAGCGAGATCAAAGATCCGGATGTATTTCTGCAGGCTTTGGATATTATGCTGGAGCTTTCGGAACATTTCCCGAATCTGAAATATCTTGACATGGGAAGCGGTTTCAAAATTCCTTATCAGGACACCGAAGAAGAAACCGATGTGAAAACGCTTGGTAAAAAAGTAGAAAAAGTAATCTCCGAATTCTCAAAATCTACAGGAAAGAAATTCGAGTTGTGGTTTGAACCGGGAAAATTTCTGGTAGGGAAAAGCGGCTATCTTTTGGTAAAAGCCAACGTCATCAAGCAGACAACCGCTACGGTGTTTGTAGGCGTAAACTCCGGATTCAATCATCTGATCCGTCCGATGTTTTACGATTCTTACCATGTGATCGAAAACCTTTCCAATCCAAAAGGAGCAGAAAGGATTTATACCGTAGTCGGGAATATCTGTGAAACGGACACCTTTGCCTGGGACAGAAAACTGAACGAAGTGAGAGAAGGCGATATCCTGGCATTCCACAATGCAGGAGCATACGGCTTTGAGATGAGTTCTAATTTTAATTCAAGACTTAAGCCTGCTGAAGTGCTCTTCTTAGACGGGAAAGCTCATCTTATCAGAAAAAGAGATGAATTTGAAGACCTGCTCAGAAATCAGATTGAAATCATTTAACAGATATGTCAAACTCCACAGAATATTGTGGAGTTTTTTTATTTAAATGAATCGGTCATATTATTTCGGACGGTGATTATTCTTAAATTTGGTAATGGCATAATCTTTACAGAGATTAATGTTGATCGTATTCCAGCTTATTCACAGATAATAAACATCAAAAAAATATTAATTATGTCCAAAAATATAGCAGAGCAGATTGTAGAAATGCTCGAAAATGCCAATGTGAAAAGAATTTACGCCGTTACCGGTGACAGTCTCAACCACCTGAATATAGCAGTAAAAAAAAGCAGTATCGAATGGATTCATGTACGACATGAAGAAGCGGGAGCCTATGCCGCGGCGGCCGAGGCCGAGCTTGATGGGTTCGCCGTATGTGCCGGAAGCTGCGGGCCGGGTCACGTGCATCTTATTAACGGAGTGTATGAAGCGCATCGCTCGCACGTTCCAATGCTGGTCATTGCTTCCACGATTCCGAGCGAGGAAATGGGAATGGATTATTTCCAGGAAACCAATACCATTAAGCTTTTCGACGACTGTAGTCATTACAACCAGATGATTACGAGACCGGAACAGGTGCAGAGAACGGTGCAGACCGCAATTCAGCATGCAATTTCCAAAAAGGGGGTCGCAGTGATCGGCTTACCCGGAGATGTTTCGGAACTGGAAGCGGAAGAAGCAACGACTTCCAACAAAATCTTTAAAACCAATCCCGTTATACGTCCTTCAGACGATGAATTAAACCAGCTGGCAAGTCTGATTAACGAAAGCAAAAAAGTAACGATCTATTGTGGAATCGGTGCGGAAAATGCAAATGCCGAAGTGGTAGAATTGTCCCAATACTTAAAAGCTCCCGTAGGGTATTCTTTCCGTGGAAAAATGGCTATTCAGCCGAACAATCCGAATGAAGTTGGGCTTACCGGTCTTTTAGGCCTTCCTTCGGCTTACCACGCAATGCATGAAGCAGATTTGCTTCTTCTGCTGGGAACGGATTTTCCGTATGAAAAATTCATGCCTGTGAAGAACAAAATTGTTCAGATTGATGAAAGCCCTGAAAGACTGGGAAGAAGGGCCAAACTGGAATTGGGACTCGCAGGAGACATAAGGGAAACCATTAAAGCATTATTGCCTTTATTAAAAGAAAAAACAGACGTAAATTTCCTGAAACAGCAACTGGAATTCTATGAAAAGGTAAAAGAAAATCAATTGACCTACGTAAAAGATCCCGGTACGGAAAACGCTATTCAACCGGAGTTTGTAACCTATACTTTGGATAAAATGGCAAACAAAGATGCTGTATTCACGGTAGATACGGGAATGTGCTGTGTCTGGGGTGCCAGGTATATTACGGGTACAGGCGAAAGAAAAATGCTGGGTTCCTTCAATCATGGCTCTATGGCGAATGCAATGCCAATGGCCATCGGAGCTTCCCTGGCATATCCGGGAAGACAGATGATCGCGATGTGCGGCGACGGAGGACTTTCCATGCTTTTGGGAGACATGGCCACGATATTTCAGTATAAACTTCCCGTAAAGATCATTGTTTTCAATAACAGGTCATTAGGAATGGTAAAGCTCGAAATGGAAGTGGGAGGCATGCCGGACAATGAAACAGATATGGTGAATCCTGATTTTGCCATGATTGCCCACGCCATGGGATATCCGGGTAAAAACGTTCACAAGCCTGAAGAAGTAGAATCTGCCATTAAAGAATGTCTTGATTACAATGGTCCGTATCTCCTGAATATTTTTACCAATCCGAATGCATTGGCCTTACCTCCTAAAATAGAATTTGACCAGGTTCTGGGGATGACCAAATCCATGGCTCAGCTGATGCTCGGCGGAAAAATGGAAGAAGCGCTGGATACTGTGAAGAGTAATTATAAACATATTAAAGATATTTTGTAAATTTTATAATCATAATTTGATTTAAAAAGATGATTATACAAATGGGAAATCCTGTGTTTGTGATTTCCCATTTTATTTTTATTGAATTATTGCTCTGACATTCTGTCACAATATTTTGTATCTTTGCAAATTCAGAAGTTTAAAGTTTAAAAATTTAATGTCGGAACTTTGAACTTTAAATATTAAACCTTAAACAGACTACCGTGCAGGAAAAATATATAGACGAAACAAAACAGGGAGAGGCTTTTGCTATTGCAGAAAAAGATGGGAACTCGAAGAAATTGTTTTTGGAGAGCTATGGATGTCAGATGAATTTTTCTGATTCTGAAATTGTTGCTTCTATTCTTAATGAACAGGGATACAATACCACGCTTAAGGTGGAGGAAGCTGATCTTATCCTGTTAAATACATGTTCAATCCGCGAAAAGGCTGAGCAGACCGTAAGAATGCGTCTTTCTCAATTTAAAAACCTTAAAAAAGAAAAACCCAACATGACGGTGGGTGTTCTCGGGTGCATGGCTGAAAGGCTGAAAACCAAATTCCTTGAAGAAGAGCAGTTGGTCGATCTTGTCGTTGGCCCTGATGCTTACCGGGATTTACCGAATCTTTTAAAGGAAACCGAAGACGGAAGAGATGCCATTAACGTCATCCTTTCAAAAGAAGAAACGTATGCGGATATCAATCCTGTTCGTTTAGGAGGAAATGGAGTAACTGCTTATGTTACAATTACCAGAGGTTGTGATAATATGTGTACTTTCTGCGTAGTTCCTTTTACCAGAGGAAGAGAAAGAAGCCGTGATCCGCATTCCATTTTGGATGAATGCAGAAGCCTGTGGGAAAGTGGCTATAAAGAAATAACACTTCTCGGCCAGAATGTAGATTCCTATCTTTGGTATGGAGGCGGCCCAAAGAAAGATTTTGCTAAAGCATCCGAAATGAAGAAAGCTACTGCTGTGAATTTTGCCCAGCTTCTTGATTTGGTGGCTAAAGCAGTGCCCCAGATGAGAATACGGTTTTCAACATCTAATCCTCAGGATATGAGCCTGGATGTGTTCAGGATGATGGCAAAACACGACAATATCTGCAAATATGTTCATTTACCCGTTCAGAGCGGAAGCAATAATATGCTTGAAGCCATGAACAGGCAGCATACCCGCGAGGAATATTTAGAGCTCATTAAAAAAGCTAAAGAAATCGTTCCGGAAGTGGCATTTTCCCAGGATATGATCGTGGGCTTCTGCAACGAAACGGAAGAGGATCACCAGGATACCTTAAGCCTGATGAGAGAAGTGGAATACGATTACGGATATATGTTTGCGTATTCGGAAAGACCCGGAACTCCGGCTCATAAGAAAATGGAGGATAATATTCCGGCTGATGTTAAACAGAGACGTCTGGCAGAGGTGATTGCCTTGCAGGGCGAGCTGTCCAGAAACAGGATGAGATCGTATGTAGGAAGAACCCATCAGATTTTAATAGAAGGAACTTCCAAGAAAAATGAAAACCAGTGGAAGGGAAGAAATTCTCAGAATGCCGTTTGTGTCTTCGATAAACTGGAAGGCCAGAAAATTGGTGACATTGTGGATGTTTTTGTATTTGACAATACGCAGGGCACGCTTTTAGGGGAAACTGTTTCAAAATAAAATACCGTCGTGGATTTAACGAATGAACAGCTTTTAAAAAATATTTCCGCATTGCTTGAAAATGCCAGGAATAAAGTTGTTGTTGATGTAATCGGACAATATATCTGTTTAAATCTTTATTGATCGCCGATCTGAAATGTGAAAGGTAGTAATGAAATAGTGAAATGATTGAAATGAAATCCATAAAAGAGAAATTATTTCCTGAATATCTTCTACGGGTACAAGATGTTTCAGAACGTTTCCATGGATTGAAAGATGCGGAAATATCTACTGAAACATTTAGCTTCTATACTTCTGTGTCTTCTGTTTTTTCAAGTAAAATCGAAGGAGAGGATATTGAATTGGACAGCTTTATCAAACATAAGGGCTTTGGGGTTGAATTCCAGCCGGATTATACGAAAAAAATTGATGATCTGTATGAAGCTTATCAGTTTGCAAAGAATAATGATTTGAATAAAGATAACATACTGGCCGCTCATCGGATTTTAAGCCGGAATATTCTTCAGCCTCATTTACAAGGTGTTTACAGGAAGAATAAAATGTATGTAATTACCGATCACGGGCAGGTAGAATATGTTGCAGCATCACCTTTTGAGGTGCAGTATGAAATGGAAAAATTTCATTCGGAATTGACAGTTTTAAAAAGAGAAAAAATGGAGCCCGAACTTGTTTTTTTCTATGCTGCTCTTGTTCATCTGGTTTTTGTAAAAATTCATCCGATGAACGACGGAAACGGAAGATTGGTGAGGCTTCTTGAAAAATGGTTTATTTCGGAAAAGCTGGGCGAAAAGGCTTGGTTCCTGCAAAGTGAAAAAATGTATTACCAGCATCATCAGGCTTATTACAATAATATCAGGAAGCTGGGATGGGAGTTTGAGACCCTGGACTATGAAAAAGCTTTAGACTTTTTGTTAATGTTGCCTCAATCACTGAAAATATAAAAGCAGAAATATTTAACAGATATAATTAATAATGGAAAAATTTCAGAAATACTGTTTTGGCGTTTTGCTGGTTATCATATACAGCAATATCTCCGTACAAGCGGGTAAAGAAATTCTGCAGCATGAAGACTACAAGGAATTTTATCAGCTATGCAGTCAGATTCTGGAATCCGGAATTGAATCACCTGCTTCTGCCGAGATAGATGATATATCTTCTTACCGGCATAAAGAAATTACGGGACATTTTACAGTAAATATATTTTCAGGTAAAAAGCAGGGCAGTGTTTACAACAATATCCCGGAGGCAGCGTGCCTCAGCATTGAAAAACACAGCCTTCTTCTCAAAAACTTCGAAAAACAAGGTAACGAAAACCGCTTTGCCGGAATTTTATATTTTAAAACAAAAGTTTCAAAAGTCAGAAACAAGGATTATTTAAGTGCAATAGGTTAATTATTAAAGAGAAAATCATTAAAAAATTAATCAATGTGCAGGAAAACTGCGAAAAATAATCTAAAAAAACTTAGTTATGAGTAACGACTTACAAAATATAAAAAACCGTTTCGGAATCATTGGGAATTTCCCGGCCTTAAACCGTGCTTTGGAAAAAGCCATCCAGGTGGCGCCAACAGATATTTCTGTTCTGGTCATCGGAGAAAGTGGTGTCGGGAAAGAATTTATTCCTAAAATTATCCATTCGGAATCTAAAAGAAAACATCAGCCATATATTGTCGTAAACTGCGGGGCTATTCCGGAAGGAACCATCGATTCAGAACTTTTCGGGCACGAGAAAGGAGCATTTACCGGGGCCACAGCTACCAGAAAAGGATATTTCGAGGTGGCTGACGGCGGAACCATCTTCCTGGATGAGGTGGGAGAATTGCCGTTGCAGACCCAGGTACGTTTATTAAGGGTATTGGAAAGCGGCGAATTTATGAAAGTGGGGTCTTCACAGGTTCAGAAAACGAACGTGAGAATTGTAGCGGCGACCAATGTCAATATGATGAAGGCCATCCAGGATGGGAGATTCCGTGAAGATCTTTATTACCGTCTGAACACCGTACAGATCGATATGCCGCCTTTAAGAGAAAGAAAGGGTGATATTCATCTGCTATTCAGGAAGTTTGCTATTGATTTTGCCGAAAAATACAGGATGCCTGAGCTGGAGCTTGATCCGAGCGCGGTACATTATGTTGAAAACTATACTTTTCCCGGAAATGTGCGACAGCTGAGAAATCTCGTCGAACAAATGACCGTAGTGGAAAGAGACAGGCATGTTACCGTCGAAAAATTAGCAGAATACATTCCGATGGAATCCCATCTTCCGATGGTTGTCAATGCCCCTAATAATCAGAAGCAGAACGACTTCGGCAGCGAAAGGGAAATCATGTACAAAATTCTGTTTGACATGAGGAATGATATTAATGATTTAAAATCCTTAACTTCGGAACTGATAAAAAACCGTGGGACTTCTGATCTGAGCAGCCATGAGAAAAATTTAATCAACAGAATTTATACACCTGAAACACAGCAGAATGCAACGCCGAATTCTTTGCTGTATTTTGAAAATAACAACAGCAGTAACCATTCATCAATTCAGAATCCGACCATTATTTCGGAGCCGGAAAACAGCTATGAGGATATTGAAGATATCGAAATAGAAGAACAGAGACCGGAATCCCTGTCACTGCAAAACAATGAAAAAGATCTGATCATCAAAGCATTGGAGAAGCATAAAGGAAGAAGGAACAGAGCGGCGGATGAACTGGGAATTTCACAAAGAACATTGTACAGGAAAATAAAACAATATAATTTAGAAGAATAAACTATTAACAATGAATTTTGAGGTAATCACAAACAAAGGCTATACTTTCAATATAGGAAAATATATTGCGGAAGGCTATGACCTTTTTAAAAAAGATGTCGGAGGTTTCATACTGGCTACATTATTGGTCTTTATCATGAGTATCATCCCGTTTTGCGGCGTATTAGCCTTGGGAAACTTTTATAAAATCTGCAGAAAAGCAGATCAGGGAGAAAAAGTGGAGGCCGGAGATATATTTGATTTTACAGATTTTGTGGTATATCTGAAATTTATAGTATTGGTTTTCCTTGTGGTTATCCTTATGATGATTCCAATGCAATTTACATTATTTCCTGTTCTAATTGCGGCCTCTGAAGAGGGTGAAAACATAAATGCCGCACTCCTTGCAGGAGGAATGGGAATCTGGTTTTTTGTGTATATATTGTTGATGATCGCATTTTCAGTATCTCTTTTCTTTGTGCAACCGCTTATTTCTCTTTACAGGGTTCAAAGTGTAAGAGAAGCTTATTCCCTTTCATGGAAACTCGTGAAAAAGAATTTCCTGCTGATCTTTTTATTTACAATCCTTGTAAGTATTATTTCACAATTGGGAGCTCTCGCATGCGGGATCGGACTGCTTTTTACCATCCCTATAGGAATCTGCATAAAATATGCGGCATATAAAGATGTCTTTGAGACACAAACCAAAAAAATTAATTATGAATAAGATAAAAATGATCTTCGGATGTATTATTCTTACGCTGTTTCAGCAATGTTACAGCTTCACTGGCGGATCGTCCCTTACAGATGAAAAAACGATCCAGATCAATGAATTTCCGAATAATGCCCCTTTGGTAAACCCAACGCTGTCTCAGCAATTCTCTACGGATATTCAGAACCGGTTTTTGCAGAGAACAACCTTAAAAGGGACCAAAGAAAATCCTGATATTCTCGTAGAAGGTGAAATTACAGATTATTCCATTACTCCTACGACGATCAGTTCTACGACGGTGCCTACGAATACGGGGGGTACTGTTCAGGAATCTCAGAATAAGCTTACGATCACAGTGAAAGTGCATTACGAAAACAGACTGCACCAGGATTTAAGTTTTGACAGAACCTATTCTGATGAAGCGGTTTTCAACAGCAATTTGTCCCAGTCTGATATCGAAGGCTCTCAGGTGAAAATTGCGACCGACAGAATTATTAATAAGATATTTAACGACATTGTAGCGAATTGGTAAGATGAATCATAGAGTTTTAGAATTATTAAAGACCCCGAAAAGCATTCAGTCAGAAGACCTTAATCTTCTGGAAGAGGAAATTAATTCTTTTCCCTATGTACAAAATATCAGAGCATTGTATTTATATGGTGTGCATCTGTATGATAAAGATAATTATCAGAAAGTGCTTTCCACTACGGCAGCTTATACCACAGATAAAAAAATACTTTATCAGCTTATCAATGGCAGAATACAGCAGAAACCGAAAGTTGACGCTCCTGCTGAAGCCATAAAAGAAAAAACAATACCCGCAGAAAATCCGCTTCAGATCTTATTGCGGTCAAAGGTTTCCGTATTTCCGCTTAAAAGACAGGATGAAACTTCTGTTGGGGAAGCAAAGCCTGAAACTGATGAACAACCGACAAAGCCTGCCGAAAATAAAGACAGCTTTGGAGTGGCTCCGGAACCAAAACCTGAATCAAAGGAAGTCTTTGTAAAAGGAGAACGGAACAGGATATTGTTTGAAGGAGAAGAAGATTTTCTTGAAAATGACCATGTAGAAACCATCGATCTTGAATCTACCCTGGAATCGGGTTCTATTATTACGTTCAAACCTGAAAAAGAAGTGCAGCAGGATAACGGGCGGATTGATGCTCAGGAGCATGTTGAAAAGGAGTCTCCGGATGCTGATTTTACCCCAGAAACCCTTGTAGAAGAAGAGAAAATCAGTGATAATAACGAAGAGGAAAAAATACGGGATGCTTCCGAAAAGAGTTTCCACGAAACGGAATCTTTTCTTCCTGAGGTTAATTTAGCTAACAATGGAGAAAAAGAAGAAAGTCATGAGGAGCAGATTGAGGAAAGCGAAAGTCATATTAACGGCGAGGCAGAACACAATACAGAATTTACTCATGAGACCATCGTGGATGAAGATAAAATCTTGTCATCTGATGAAGAGAAAACGATTACTGATGATGCCGAGCTTAGTTTTCATGGAACGGAATCATTCCTGCCTGAGATAAAAATAGAGTCTCAAAATAAAGAAGAACAGATATCTGAAATACCGCAGCCGGTGTTCAGCAAGCATGAGGATGAAATGCGAAGACTGATTGAAGAGGTTGAAAGAAAGATGAAGGAAAAAGCGGCCTCCGAGAAAGTTATACCACAGGAAGAACCGGAAAATAGCAGTCACGATATCAGCTTTGCGGAAACGCAGAGTTTTGAGGTAAAACCGCCGGAACCAAAAAAAGGAGAAGAGCCTGCAGAACCTGCTGAAACTATTGTTGCGGTTGACGCAGTTATTAAAGAAGAAGAACAAGAAGAAAATAAGATCTCAGATCCTGAAAATACAGAGTCCCAGGAAGCAAATTCTGCCTGGAAACCGATGTCATTTGAAGCCTCTGTGCCGGATTCTTTACTGAATAAAGCTAAAGAAGTTCAACCTTCTGAAACTGAAGTTCCGTTAGATAAGGCAGAAGAAGTTGAAAAAACAGATAAACAAGAAGGAGTTTCCGAGGCTGAAGAGACAGTTGAACCAACTGAGGAGAATACTGCAGAACATGAGGTCGCACAGGATGAAAAGAAAGAAGAAACGAAGGAAACAGCACAGGAGGAGAAAGAAGAAGTTCCTGTGATGAATGTTTCGTTTTTCGGTTCCGGATGGACCATCGCTCAACCTGAAAAACAATCTGAAAAACAACCTGAAAAACAGGAAGAAAACCTACAGGACAACAAGGAACAAAAAGCAGAAGCCAAAGTAGAAAATATTGCCGTGCAAAATGGATCCGGTATCCCCGACAGCAATATCCCGGGATTCATCAATACCTGGCAGAGCTGGCTGAAGATCGACCGATCTGAGGAATCTCCAAAAGATAAGGTTGAGGTCAAGAATAAGGTGATTGAAACATTCATTGAAACCAATCCGAAAATCAGTCAGCTTAAAGAGGAAAGTAATTTTGTCGTAAAGGAAAAGGGCGACGATATTTCACATTTAATGACGGAGACCCTTGCCAATTTGTATTTTGAGCAAAAGCTTTACACCAAAGCCATCAAAGCATTCGAGATTTTGATTAAAAAAACACCTGAAAAGAAAGAGTATTATGAAGGTAAGATTCAGGAAATAAAGGATTTCAGAACCAAAGGATAAATGTATGAATTGCTGATATTGCCAGTCATAAGTTTTTTAGGCGTCGTTGCAGAAAATTATACAAAGAAAATAGAATAAGAACGGGCGGAAATTTTCCGCCCCTTTTCTATGAGTAATGATGGATTCTAAATGTTCGATTCAGGGTTTTTTCTGTCCCTGGCAAAGCTTTATGAACTGTGCTTCAACCTCCTGAAACTTTTCCGGCATTTCGGAAGAAACCCAGAACAGCATAGCCATTGTCTTATCTCCGAAAGCTTCTTTAAAAAGGTCTTTATTCAGGCGGTAACATTCGCGGAGAAGTCTTTTCAGGCGATTTCTGTGAACGGCTTTTTTAAAGTATTTTTTCGAAACCGAAACCGCAAATTTTGTGCTTTCAACAGGTGTCGTAGGTTTATCTTTGAGGATAATGATTCTCAAATTCCCATTTGTTTTCCATTTGCCCTTTTCGAAAAGCAAGGAAATCTCGGTGTTTTTTTTGAGTTTTTCGGTTTTGGGATATTTGAAATTTGTCATCTACGCATGTAAAGATAAGGCATATTTTATTGGCACGGATGCTGTCCGTTTTAATAACACTTTCTGAAGGCTGTTATGGTAACGGTAATTAATCTTTTTCTATAAGATAATTAATCACTTCTGCGGCTGCATAAAGCCCGAAGATGGCAGGCATATAGCTGATGGTACCGTAAAAAGATCTTTTATAATTGGTTCCGTCTGTCATTTTTAAGCTGTCTTCATCCTGTATATCGTTGGCGAAAACACAACGGACACCTTTATCAATCTTTACCTTTCTCAGCCTTTTTCGTATCTGTCTTGCAAGATGGCAATGTTCGGTTTTGCTGATGTCCCGTACCAATACTTTACTGGGATCGGTCTTGCCGCCGGCACCCATAGAACTTACAATTTTTATTCTTCTTCTCTTGGCCGCTATAATCAGGCTTAACTTGGGCGTAACACTGTCGATGCAGTCCAGTACAAAATCAAAGGTGTCGGCATCCAGTACCTCTTCCATTCTTTCAGGATTCAGAAATTCATTGATTTTGGTTAAATTAAGCTTAGGGTTGATGTCCAGAAGTCTTTCTGCGACCACTTCCACTTTATGCTTTCCTACGGTGGAATGCAGGGCGGGCAGCTGTCTGTTGACATTGGTAATATCTACCGTATCACCATCGACAATCGTCATTTTTCCGACTCCGGCCCTGGCAAGGAATTCTGCGGCAAATGATCCTACACCTCCCAGGCCTACCACCAGAACATTGGCATTATTCAGTTTCTTCAGTCCTTCTTCTTTGATCAGAAGCTCCGTTCTTTCCAGCCAGTATTTATCCATTTTTTATTGTGTCTAAATTTTCTAAAATTTGTCTGTTTACGCTTTCCAAAGAAATTCCTTTAAGCTCCGAAACTTTTACATACAATTCTTCAATATTGAAATCGTCGTTGTCGGTCTCTAAAAAGATTTTATCTAAAGGCGTAATTTTTAAAGTATTTTGCAAAGATAAATTATACAAAAGCGCTTTTCCAAAACTCAGATAAAAATTATTTTTAAGCAGATCTTCTGCAATACTTTCTTTTTTATTAAATCCGTGAATGATCATCGGCTGTTCGGCGTATTTTTTAAAAGAAATGACTTCGTAGAACTTTCTTACACAATGGATGATCACAGGCTTTCTGATGGCATTGGAAATCCTGATCTGTTTCAGGAAAACCTCTTCCTGGATTTTCAGATCAGCCTCAGCGAAGGAATCTAAGCCGCATTCTCCTATAGCCCAGCATTTTTCGGTAATATTCGATTCAAGCCAGTCAAATTGCTTTTGAATATCAGAGATCTCAATTTCCTTCGGATGAATTCCTATTGAATAAACAATCTCTACAGGTAAGCATGGTTGGCTGAGGTTGTAGATCCCAAACGGGATATTTTTTTTATGATGATGAAAATCAAAAAAATCCATTTTCAAAAATACTATTAATTTAGATTTAATGTAAAGTTCTTAAACAAACGTTTATAAATCTGTTAAAAATTTCTTAACTTTACTCAAAGTACACTACATGAAGAAAAAATTTACCGAAAAACAGATCCATATTTTAGACATCGCAGAAGAGCTGATTGCCAAAAAAGGCTATGAGGGAACTTCAGTAAGAGATATTTGTTCCAAAGCCAACATCAATGTGGCGATGATCTCTTACTACTTTGGTTCCAAAGAGAAAATGATGTCTTACCTCTACCAGTACAGGGTATTGAAAACCAGGGAAAATTTTTCCGAATTTGCAGATACCATCAAGGATGGAAGGCCGGAAATGCAGATGAAAGAAATTATTAAATATATTGTCGCCCAGTTATTTAAATATAATTATTTTCATGGTTTTGTCACACAGGAACTCCGGCACACCGAAAACCTAAAGGACGAATTAATGGATTTCTATCAGCTCTTCGTTAAAAAGCTCGATGAAGTCATTAAAAAAGGCGTTACCTCCGGCGTTTTTACCTTTACACCAAAACCCGAAGATATTCTTACAACCATTATAGGATCTACTTTGTTCGTTATCCGGAACCGCAATTTTTACGAATTGTACGTGCCGAGCAAAAGCGAAGAAACCTATGCCAAGGAAGCGGAAAAAAAGGTTAGGATGAATCTTTTAATGAGCGTTTTTGCCATTTTGGGATACGCTGCAGACTAAAATTACGTTAAATATTCATAAAAAAAAATCTATTGACAAAAAAGTTATATTTTTGCAAATTAGTATATCGGCTGTATCATCCGAAAACTGTTGAATTTTTTATATGAAAAAATATATTTTAGGTCTTTTTGCTGTAGCTGTTGTCGCATCATGCGTGAGCAAGCAGGAAAGAGCAATGAAAAGTGCGGATAAAAACCTCATCTTAAAAACCGCTAATGAAAATTTTGCCAAAAAGAAATGGAAAAATGCATTGGCGCTTTATGACAGACTTACCAATTTAGTGGCCGGAACGGATGATTTTCCAAACGTTGCGTTTAATACAGCTTATGCTAACTATTACGATAAAAACTTCAGGTTGGCGGGAAATCAGTTCAAAAACTTTTCGGTGAATTTTCCAAAAGATCCGAGAGCGGAAGAAGCAGCTTATATGGCGGCCCTGTGTTACTATGAAGGTTCCATGGATTATAACCTGGACCAGTCTACCACACAGTCGGCCATTGCGCAGCTTCAGGAATTTTTAAATAATTATCCGAACTCTGAGAGATCTAAAAACATCAACACATTGATCGATGAGTTGTCTTATAAAGTGGAATTCAAAGGATATGAAAATGCCAAGCAGTACTACAAAATGGGTGAGTACAAGGCCGCAAACGTAGCTTTTGAAAATGTATTGGAAGACTTTCCGAGCACGAAACTCCGTCCACAGATCTATGATTATATTTTAAAGTCCCGTTACGAACTGGCCAATAAATCGGTGTATGATCTTAAAGATGAGCGTATTGAAAGCGCACTGGCCTTTACAAAACAGGTTGAAAAAGAAATGCCGAATACGGATCTTGCCAAAACAGCATTGGATATCAGAGAAAAACTGGAAAAAGAAAAGAAAGATTTCGTAGTGGTTAAAAAGCAGACGGAAGCCAAAATCGCAGCATTAACGGAAAGACAGAAAAAACTGGAAGCCCAGAATGCCGAAAAAGCAAAAACAGAGCAGCAGATGAAGGATCAGGTCGATGCGGAGAAGAAAGCAACCCAGATCCGAAGAGACAGTGCCTCAATTAATACCCCTCCGCCGGCAGCCACTTTCAAAATTCAAAGATAATTCGTAAATTTGCGAACTTAAATAAAAATAATAGTCTCAAAATGAGTGTAAAAGATACAAAAGCAGAAGTAAATACCATTACTTACGATAAGGATAAGATTGAAGACAAAGTAGGCTCAATCTACGAAGCGATTGTTATCATGGGAAAAAGAGCAGAGCAGATCAACGCTGAGATCCGTACGGAACTTCACAATAAGCTTGACGAGTTTGCCGTTCACAATTCCACATTGGAAGAAGTTTTCGAAAACAGAGAGCAGATCGAAATTTCAAAGCATTACGAAAAACTTCCGAAGCCGACTTCCATTGCCATTGAAGAATGGCTGAACGGAGACGTTTACTTCAGAAAAACTGAAGAGAGAAAATAAGAATCAATGTGTTTTTTATATATAAAGGTCATAAAGGAAATCTTTTCTTTATGACCTTTGTTGTTTAAACAGTTTATGAGAAAAAATAAGTAATTTAGTGTCTTTAAAATTATAATTGAATGAGTAGTCTTTCCGGCAAAAAAATTCTCATTGCGGTTTCCGGAGGAATTGCAGCATACAAAAACCATTTTCTCATCAGAGATTTCATTAAAAAAGGAGCGGACGTTCAGGTTATTATGACGCCTGATGCAGAGCAGTTTGTAACCAGGCTCAGCCTGTCTACATTGTCTAAGAAACCCGTCTATTCAGATTTCTACGGAGACAACGGAACCTGGAACAGCCATGTGGAACTGGCTTTATGGGCCGACGTGATGATTGTGGCTCCCTGTACGGCAAATACCTTGTCTAAAATGGTTCACGGATTGTGTGATAACCTGGTAATAGCCACCTATATGTCTGCGAAATGCCCTGTTTTTATCGCGCCGGCAATGGACCTGGATATGTACGCACATCCGTCTACCCAAAGAAATATTGAACTTGCAGAAGGCTTTGGTCATGTAGTTATTCCTGCAGAAAGCGGAGAACTGGCAAGCGGATTAACCGGTCAGGGCAGAATGTCTGAACCCGAAACCATCGCTCACGCCATAGAAGATTTTTTTTATGAAGGGCGAAAAAAGACACTTGAAGGAAAAACGGTTTTAATTACTGCCGGGCCCACCTACGAAGCTATTGATCCGGTAAGGTTCATCGGCAATCATTCGTCAGGAAAAATGGGCTTTTCTCTGGCAGAGGAAGCATCAGCAAGAGGCGCAAAAGTTATTTTGATTTCAGGGCCCAGCGCTCAGAAAATCAATCATAAAAACGTAGAACTGCATCAGGTTACTTCAGCAAAGGAAATGCTTAACAAAGTCTTTGAATTCTATGACCGTATTGATATCGGGATTGGAAGTGCCGCAGTTGCCGACTACGCACCAAAAGAAGTCGCCAAAGAAAAAATTAAAAAGGACGATGATCATTTAACGATTGAACTGGTCAAAAATCCCGACATTCTTAAAACCATGGGTGAAAAGAAAACACACCAGTTTCTGGTAGGATTTGCCCTGGAAACCCAGAATGAAGAAGAAAATGCAAAGGCAAAGCTTGAAAAGAAAAATCTCGATATGATTGTCTTAAATTCTCTTCGTGATGAAGGCGCAGGATTTAAAAACGATACCAACAAAATAAAAATTTTTACCCGAACGGAAAAAAGAGAGTTTGATCTGAAACCGAAAGACGATGTCGCAAAAGATATTTTGGATTTTCTTGAAACCCAACTTTTAAAATAATTTTAATAAATTTCCGTTCTCAATCTTTACTGGAAAAATGAAAAAAATTATAAGCATATTTTTACTTCTGTTTTTATACAATCTCAGCTTGTCGCAGGAACTCCTGGCCGCCGTTCAGGTGAATTCCCAGCAGCTGGGAGGAAGTAACCAGTCGGCGTATAAAGCTCTGGAGAAAAGCCTCCGGGATTTTGTCAATAATACCAGCTGGACAGGAAAGAAGCTCCAGAACTACGAAAAAATAAAATGCAATTTTGCGATCGTCATAGATTCCAGGGATGCGAACAGGTTTAGCGGGAAAATCGTTATTCAGGCGGTACGTCCGGTGTTCAATACGACCTATGAATCTCCTCTGCTCAACCTTCAGGATAACCGGTTTTCTTTCGATTATGTGGAAAACGAAAACCTGATCTTTAATGAGAGACAGTTTTCCGGGAAAAATTTAATCGATGTCATCAGCTTTTACGTATATGTCATTTTGGGTGTGGATGCCGACAGCTTCCAGTCGATGGCGGGAACTCAGTGGTTTCAGAAGGCTCAGCAGATTGCCCAGAACGGGGAATCCCAGAATACCTACGATGGCTGGAAACAGATCAATGAACCGCGAAGCCGTTCTATTCTGATTAAAGAGATCCTGAGCCCCAACTGGAGCCAGCTGCGTGCAACCATCTATTCTTATCACAGGGCAGGACTGGATAACCTTTTCAACCAGGACCAGACGACCGCCAAAAAAGTGATCTTTGATGCTTTAATGCAGCTGAAACAATACGAAAATTCCTTTCAGCAGGCTTATTTCTTCAATCTTTTTATGGATACAAAAGCCGATGAAATCTTTAATATTTTCAATTCCGGTAACAACGGAGGCATCGCTCTGGGAGATCTGAAAAATGAAATGATCATCCTTTCTCCCAAAAATACAGACTCGCGGTGGAACAAATGGAAACAGTAATCTTCGCTTGAATCCTGAATTCTAAAGTTCTATATTTGCAATAGCTAAATAATCGCTATTATCAATGCTTTCGAGAATTTACATTAAAAATTTTGCGCTGATTGATACCCTTGAGGTATCACTGCACAACGGCTTACAGGTGATCACCGGGGAAACAGGTGCCGGAAAATCCATTATCCTGGGAGCTTTAAGGCTTATTCTTGGCGAGAGGGCAGATGTAAAGTCAATCTCTAAAGCAGAGGAGAAAAGCATCGTTGAAACCGAATTTTCTTTAAATAACCAGTTTAAGAAATTCTTTATCGAAAACGATCTGGATTACGAGCATCAGACTATTATCAGAAGAGAGATCCTGCCTTCAGGAAAGTCGAGAGCATTTATCAATGATGTTCCGGTTACCCTGGATATTCTGAGAGAATTGTCTTCCCAATTGATCGATATTCATTCCCAGTTTGAAACATCCAACCTTTTTACCTCCGAATATCAGTTTAAAATTATCGACGGCCTTTCTGAAAACAGGCAGATCATCAGCGACTATCAACATGAATTTTCTGATTTTCAAAGCTTAAAGATTCAGCTTAAAAAACTACAGACCCAGCTGTCGGAAGCCAACAAGGAAAGTGACTATAAAGCATTTCTTTTGAATGAGCTTGAGGATCTTTACCTGGACAATGTAGATTATGACGACCTTCAGAACCAGCTCTCCATACAGGAAAATGCGGAAATGATTTCCGACAACCTGGCTCAGGTATTATCAAGATTTCACCAGGAAGAAGTCGGGATTTTATCATTCTTTAATGAAGCTAAAAATAAACTCTCAAGAATAGCAGAAGTATCTGCAGGCTTTGCAGAGCTTGACGAAAGACTGGAAACTTCTTTTGTAGAATTAAAAGACATTATTTCCGAGCTTGAAGATGAAGCCGAAAGGATAGAAGTAAACCCGGAGAACCTGGCGTTGCTTTCCGAGCTGAATAACAGGATCAATGCCCTGTTTCTGAAGCATAACGTTACTGATCTTACCGAGTTAAAAGACATCCGGGATAAGCTGGCCGGCGAACAGCAGGGGGCTTCAGACCTGGAAGCCCAGATCGCTGACATCACCGCGCATATTTCAAAAAAGGAAAAAATCCTTCAGGAGTTGTCCGTAAAGCTTTCAAAAAACAGGAAAAAAAGCATTCCGGTATTCATAAAAAAAGCAGAGGAATTGCTTAAAAAATTAGGTCTTGAAAAAGCGAGGGTTGATATTGAGCTGCAGGACGCTGCCGAATTCAATTCTTTTGGGAAAGAAAACATCCAGCTGCTGTTTCAGGCGAATTCCGGATTTCCTTTAAAACCCATTCAGACGGCCATTTCAGGAGGAGAAAGATCAAGGGTCATGCTGGTGGTAAAAAAAATTATCGCTGAAAGTGATGAGCTTCCGACGCTGATTCTGGATGAGATCGATACGGGAGTTTCCGGAAAGGTCGCTGAAGAAATCGGAAACCTCATGCGGGAAATGTCTGCCGATATGCAGCTGATCGTGATCTCACACCTTGCACAGGTGGCCGCCAAAGGAAACAACAACTATAAAGTTCTGAAGCAGGACGTAGCCGGAAGAACGCAATCGACCATCGTTCCGCTTAGTGATGAAGAAAAACTCAACGAAATCGCCCAGCTTCTTTCAGGAAGTAAGATTACCGAAGCGGCACTGGCCCAGGCCAAAGAGCTGATCGGATAAGTTGAGTCACGATAATAAATCAAGGCTTCTGATGTTTCAGAGGTCTTTTTTTATAGTTAAACAATTAGATCCAATTTATTTGTCAGGTTTTTAGAATGGAGAAATTTTATCATTAAAAAAAATCTCCGGAGGTTCAAAACATAGGTGTTTGTAACCTCCGGAGTCCTTCTTTGGTTTCCCGCAACTTGCAGGAGACTTCCGGAGGACTCCGTTTGTTTAAAACAGAGGTGTTTTTAATCTCCGGAGGTCTTCGGAAGTCTCCCGCAGTTTGTTTAAGACTTCCTGCGGTTGCAGGAACTTACAAAACACTTGTTTTATAGGTTTTTTCAACTGCATTTGGTGCCAAACAGGATGATTTGTCCATTATTGCATTTTATATTCATTGCTTTTTAATAATATTTTAATGCCGTACTCATTTGTCAGGAAATTCTGTAACATTTTTACGGCTATCTTTACTAATACTAAAAAAGTAATTATGTTTTTAAAATTTCTCAGGCTTGAAATCAAGAGTTTTTTTCGGGGGAGTTCTTTAGGGATCAATCTCGCCATGAAGATTCTCAGGTTTATCGGGATTCTCTATTTTATGGCGTGTCTCGTTGGCGGGGCATTCGGTGCCTTTTTCTATATTCAGGAAGAAATGCATCTTGATCCCCTGAAAACGGTATCCCGCTTCCTCATTGCAGGCTGGGCTTTTGATCTTATTTTAAAATACATCTGGCAGGAAATGCCGACACAGAATATAAAGCCGTTTCTTACGCTGAATATTCCGAAGAAAACATTGGTCAACTATATGTTTGCGAAAACATTCTTATCCGCATTCAGCTGGCTCAATTCCCTGTTTTTTGTAACCTTTTCCATAATCGCTATTTTCAACGGATATAGTGTTGTCGGTGTTCTGGGTTGGTTTGCAGGTGTTTCCCTGTTGTTTTACATGAACAACTTTATCAATATACTTTTTAATGACAAAGAAAAGATTGCAATAGCTGTAGGATGTCTTATCGCTGTAATAGTAGGTCTTACGTACTACCAGATCATTCCTGCCCTGGAATATTCCGAAAGACTGTTCTACAATTTTTATGAGCGTCCGTATTTTGCAGCGGTTCCTGCCGTGTTATTCATTTCTTTGTGGAAAGTATGCTATCATCATATCAGAAAGGTATTTTATCTTGACGAAGGGCTTGAAGCGAAAAAGACCGTAGGGAAAACCGAAAATATCGAGTTCCTTAATAAATACGGGGCGATCGGAACCTTCATCAACAATGATGTTAAAATGCTGAAAAGAAATAAGGTGACCAAAGGGATCATCTGGGGAAGTCTGATGTTTCTTTTTTACGGAATGCTGATGTTCACGTCGCCAATCTACAAAACTCCGGCCATGACGATGTTTATGGGACTTTTTGTAACCGGAGGATTTCAGTTTCTTTTCGGACAGAGGGTGCCTGCGTTCGACAGCTCTTATTATCCGCTGATGATGACCCTTAATGTGCCATATAAAGAATACCTGAAAGCAAAATGGTGGCTGATGAATATCGTGACCGCCGTATCCATGATCCTGGCACTTTGCTATGCCTATTTCGGGTGGAATATGTATCTTACTTTCTTTGCGGCGGGACTTTATAACATCGGTGTCAACTCACAGTTTACCTTATGGTCGGGCGCTTTCAATAAAATGCAGATCGATCTTAATTCTAAAGAAAAAAGATTCGGGCAGAAAAACAGCTTTAATCTGAAGTCTCTTCTTCTGCTGATTCCTAAAATGTTTCTGCCGATGGTGGTATTCGCGATCGTACAGTATTCATTCGGTATTGAAGCGGCCGTAGTGAGTGTAGCCATTTTAGGACTGATCGGATTTCTTTTGCGCGAAAAAATCTTCAATATTATCGTTAAACATTATAAGGTAGAAAAATACAGTACCCTGGAAGCATTCAAAAACAAAGACTAAATATGATTACAATACAGAATTTATCAAAAACATACGGAAAAGCAACCGTTTTAAATATAGAACATCTTGAAATTCCTAACGGCGAAACCTTCGGGTTGGTAGGGAATAATGGCGCGGGAAAAACAACATTATTCAGCCTGATGCTGGATCTTATCCAGGCGACCACCGGATTTGTGAGCATCGACGGCATAAAAGTAAACGAATCCGAAGCATGGAAAAACAAAGTTTCTGCATTCGTAGACGATTCTTTCCTGATCGGGTATCTTACACCGGAAGAGTATTTCTATTTCATCGGCGAACTGAGAGGGCAGAATAAAGCTTCCGTGGATGAGTTTCTCAAGCAGTTCCATGACCTTTTTAATGGAGAGATTTTAAATTCAGGAAAATATGTACGCGACCTTTCAAAAGGAAACCAGAAAAAAGTAGGGATTGTAGGCGCTATTCTCGGAAACCCCGAAATCATTATCCTTGATGAGCCTTTTGCCAACCTGGACCCGTCGACACAGATCAAGCTGAAAAATTTAATAAAAGAATTATCAAAGCAGGATGGTGTGACCTTCCTGATCTCGAGCCACGATCTTTCGCATACGACGGAGGTCTGCAACCGAATTGTTGTGGTGAATAAAGGACTGCTGGTAAAAGATATCCAGACAAATCCTGAAACCCTGAAAGAGCTGGAGCAGTATTTTGCAGACCAGATTTCGAAGCCGGCAGAAACGATTACGGTATAACGGTTGATTTAAGTTAAAATAAATACTTAATAACGCTATAAAAACCCTTTTCAAGCTTTGAAAGGGGTTTATTTTTCTCTTTTTATTTTTTCGGGATTCTGTCTCGTGTCAAAAACATCCGCAATTTTAATATGACAATTTTCTTCGTCAATGGAATAAATGATTTTGTAATTAGATTCTACAAGGTAATGATACTTAATAGTACGCTGCTGCAGTAAAAATTCTTTCTGACCTATTTTAGGATTATTCTTCAATTTGTCAGGAGCCAAAAGAATTTTTGTCACGATTTTCAAGGCAACATGATAGCTTTGGGATGTTTGCTGGTAATAATTAAAAATCTCATCAATTTGTTTTTCAGAAAATTCTGACCATACTACTTCATATTCCATTTAATACTTTGAAAGCAGTTCATTTGTTGTTTTAAATTTTTTATTTTTAAAGTCTTCTTCAGACTTAGAAATTCTTGCGTTCAATTCATCCACTGTCAATGGCTGAAATTCATTCTTTGTGTCTGCTGTTTGGGTCTTTGTCATTAGTTTTTCAAACTGAGCGATCGCTTCCTCACTTTGAAGCTTAAGGAAATTTTCTATAAAGTTTAATTTTCTAGTTTGAATATCCATCTTAGAAATATTTGGAATCAAATGTATAAAAAATATTTTAAATTAAAATTCCCTTCCAGGGTGTGAAAGGGAAAGTATTTGAGTCTATAAAGCGTATAAATGCTATAAGCTTTTTATGATATTTACAGCGTCGGTTTCCAATCTACTACCGCTCTGATAAATGCTTCTGCGTTTTCCACCGGGATATTCGGTAAAATTCCGTGGCCTAGATTGGCAATGTATCGGTCTTTTCCGAAACGGTTGATCATTTCAGTCACCATCTTTTTGATCGTTTCAGGCGTTGAATGCAGTCTTGCAGGATCGAAATTTCCCTGAAGGGTCATCGTATGATTGGTAAGCGTTCTGGCAAATTCCGGCTTTATGGTCCAGTCAACACCCAAAGCGGAAACAGGAGATTGTGCCATATCTTCCAGGGCAAACCAGCATCCTTTTCCAAAAACCACCACGTGTGTAAGCGGGCTTAAGGCTTCCACGATCTGGCTGATGTATTTCCATGAGAATTCCTGGTAATCGGCAGGAGAGAGCATTCCGCCCCAGGAATCGAAAACCTGAACAGCAGAAACCCCTTTTTCCACTTTTCTTTTTAAGTAAGCGATCGTAGTATCTGTAATTTTCTGTAATAATAAATGGGCGGCTTCAGACTGTTGGAAGCAGAAAGATTTGGCAATATCAAAAGCTTTGCTTCCTTTTCCTTCCACGCAGTAGCAAAGAATTGTCCATGGAGATCCTGCAAACCCAATCAGCGGAATTTCGTTATCTAATTTGAGTAAGGTAAGTTCAATAGCATCAAAAACGTAACCTAAAGTATCATTCACATCCGGCACGACAACATTCTGAACCTGCTCCATCGTTCTGATCGGATTGTCCAGCCAAGGCCCAACGGATTCCTTCATTTTAAAATCAATTCCCATGGCCTGCGGAACCACCAGGATATCCGAGAAAAGAATAGCCGCATCCAGAGGAAATCTTCTGATCGGCTGCACCGTAATCTCAGAGGCAAGCTCAGGGGTCTGACATCTGGTGAAGAAATCGTATTTGTCGCGAAGCGCGATGAATTCCGGCAAATATCTTCCTGCCTGTCTCATCATCCAAACGGGTGGTCTTTCTACGGTTTCTCCGCGAAGAGCTTTTAAATATAGGTCGTTTTTAATCATAATCTAATAAATAGCATTGTTACCAGTGAACAATTATACATCAGTCTTTGTTTAAAACCTCTTTCCGTATCAGTTTCAGGACGGATAAAAGATTGTTCCCTTCCGAAGTTAAAACGTTTTCTGAAGTGTATTTTCTGAGCTCGCGGGAAGTGGTTTCACCAATGGAGATCAGTTTCATTCCTTCCAGAGAATTCTGCTTTGCAAAACTACGAACTCCGCTCGGACTAAAAAATACGGCAGCATGATATTTTTCAGTAATCTGCGGATTGATTTCTTCTGTCGTATAGACGACGACTTTTTTATATTTAATATTCTGTAAAGGAAGATCCTGATCCAGAACACTGATGGCCAGATTTCCGCAAAAATGCAGGAAGTTTTCATGCTGGCATTTTCCTGTGATGAATTTGGAGAGCGTATCAGCGTTTTTCAATACTTTAAAAGTTCCGAAACCATGTTTCCGTACTTCTTTTTTTGTTTTTTCGCCGACGCAGTAGATCTTGTTGTAGTTTTTGGCGGTAAAATCTTCATTGGGAACGAATCCGTTTTTAAAAAACGAATCCACACCGTTTGTGCTAGTGAAGATCAGCGATTTATCTTTCAGCGCGAAGGGTTTTACCGGTAAAAGTTTTGTTCGGATTACCTCAATGCAATCAACCGCAATATCATCTCCCAATTCTTTGGATATCATATTGCGGTCTATATTTTTGGTAAATAAGATTTTCATTTTAGGCGCAAAGCTTAAAGTTGAATAATGGAATTTTTAAATCTGATCTTTAATCTCAGCCATTAACTCCTTGCCTCCGTTCTCCAGGACCAGGTTGGCAAACTTCTTTCCGAAGTTTTCTTCTTCATTGTAAACGAAGTTTTCGTCGGTAGCAATGCAGCTTTTGCCGTCCAGTGAGCAGAGGGCTGCTTTAAAACGGATCTGATCGTCAAAAATTTCAGCAAAAGCACCGATCGGTGCCGTACAGCCTCCTTCTAACGTATTCAGGAAGTTTCTTTCCATTTCTACACAGATCTGGGTAGGCTTATGATTGATGCTGCTAAGAATTTCATTGATTTCTTTTTTGTCGGAATGGCCTGCAACGGCAATAACGCCCTGTGAAGGAGCAGGTATCATGAATGGGATCATCTCGTAATCGATATCCATTTTCATTCTTTTGATTCCGGCTAAAGATAAAATGGTGGCGTCGAAATCACCTTCTTCTAATTTCTTCAATCTCGTCTGGATATTTCCGCGAATGTCTGAAAACTCTGCATTAGGGAAATTTTTGAGCCAGAACGCTCTTCTCCTTAAGCTGCTGGTGGCAAGTTTCAGTTCGTGAAATTCTTTATCTTTTGCCGATTCTTTTCTTATTAAAACATCCTGTGGATAATCTCTTTCAAGGTAAGCGACGATTTCAAGATTCTCCGGAAGATTGGTGGGTACGTCTTTCAGGGAATGTACGGCGATATCGATTTCGTCATTCAGTAAAGCGATGTCAAGGTCTCTGGTAAAAACACCAGTGATTCCGAGGGCGTACAGTGGCTGATGAAGATTTTTGTCGCCTGAAGAGACGATGGGTACGATTTCCGTTAAATAATTGCTGTTCTGAAGATGCCTTGCAACTTCTCTTGCCTGCCAAAGTGCCAATGCGGAATTTCTGGTTCCGATTCTAATGCTTTTCATTGAATTCGTTGTTTGGTTGTTCAACTAATATTTCGTGCATTAATTTACTAATTTCTTCGGCTTTTAACGGATTATCGATGATATATTTTGCAAAACGGTTGGTGATTTTCTGAATCATCTTGTCGGAAAGTTCCATGTCCGTGATGTTTATATATTTATTTTTTTTGTAAAAATTGTGCATTTCATTGCGTTCCATGTTCTTTAGAACGGCTTTGAAATGATGAATGTTGGGAGCCAGCTTCCTCTTTTTTTCCCATTCCAGGAAGTCTTTCATCAATTCTTTGATGATCTGTTCAGCTTTTGGGATCTCTTTTTCCCGCTGTTGAATCGTTTCCTGAATCTGCTTGGAAAGTTCGTCAACATCGATGAGAGTGACGTTTTTATTATCGGTCACGTCTTTATCGACATTGTTGGGAATCGAAAGGTCGATCACCAATGTTTCTTTTCCATTCGGAAAGTGGGATTTGTTCACGATCGGATGTCTGGCGCCGGTGGCAACAATCAAAATGTCGGTCTGTTTCAGTTCCTGATCGAATTCCGCATAGTCGATATGAGGGATGTGATATTTTTCGGAAATCTTTTCGGCTGTTTCCTGCGTTCTGTTGGCAATTTTAATTTTAGGCTGATAGATATGTTTTACCAGGTTTTCAACCGTGTTTTGCCCTATTTCACCAACGCCCAAAAGAAGGATGTTCTTTTCGGTAAGTCTTTTCTGATTATTTAAAATATAATGTACCGCCGCATAAGAAACCGAAGCTGCCCCATTGGAAATTCCGGTTTCATTTTTGATTCTTTTTGAAATCTGAATGGCCGCATTGATCGCTCTTTCCAGGTAAGGATTGGAATTCTGTCTTTCTTTTCTGAATCGGCTATATGCTTTTTTAATCTGTCCGATAATCTCAAAATCACCGATGATCTGGCTTTCGAGTCCTGCGGCAACTCTGAAAAGGTGAATTAAAGCTTCCTCTTTTGTAAGGATATTGGCAAACTGAAGAAAATCCATAAGGTTTACCCCGATGGTTTTACAGTATTCCTCAGCCACTAAAAGATAATTGGGCGAAGTGGTATAGATTTCGGTTCTGTTACAGGTGGAAACAACAAAGGCATCCCCTAGATCTTCGTTGTGAATGCGGGTGACAAAGTTTTTGATGTTTTCGTCAAAAAATGCAAATTTACCTCTCGTTTCCACATCAGCCTTTTCATAACTGATGGAAAGTACGGCAAAATTAGAGGTCTGATGTATGTTGGAATACTGTAACATAAGCGGGGCAAATTTACGTATTTTTTGATAAAGCGCTTTCTGAAATTGTATATGATAATTATCGTGAAAAACTATTTTGGGATGATTCTAAATAATAAGCCGAAGATTAAGACCTTGTTTTAAATAAGATTGATTGAGTTTTATTGTTAAATAAATGAGCATTCTTTTTATTAATACACAGCCGGAAAGTAACAAGTGTTTTGTTATCTCTCTCGTGGTGCGGGTTATCTTAAATCTGGTTTAAATCAAAGTCTGTAAATACTTAAAGTAAAAGTTAATAAGTGATTATAAATTTTAATAAAATTTTAACCAAATAAACTTCCCGTTAAATTTCTTTAGACGTCTTAAATTTATATCTTTGTAACTCTTTAAAAAATCAGAAGTAAAAGTATGAGTTTATTCGATATGTTTACGCAAGAGATTGCGATAGACTTGGGTACCGCCAACACCCTTATCATCCATAATAATAAAATTGTTATAGATCAGCCTTCAATTGTTGCCATCGAACGTTCAACAGGAAGACCGATCGCGGTCGGTGAACAGGCAAAGCATATGCAGGGTAAAACTCACGAGGATATCAAGACCATCCGTCCGTTGAAAGATGGGGTTATTGCCGATTTCCATGCTTCTGAACACATGATCAAGGAATTTATCAAGAAGATTCCCGGAATCAAAGGTAAATTCATTCAGCCGGCACTAAGAATCGTAATCTGTATCCCTTCCGGAATTACGGAAGTGGAGAAAAGGGCAGTACGCGACTCTGCGCAGAAAGTAAATGCCAAGGAAGTCCGTCTCATCTATGAGCCGATGGCTGCGGCTATAGGGGTTGGTATCGACGTGCAGAAACCTGAAGGAAACATGATCATCGATATCGGTGGCGGTACTACTGAAATTGCTGTTGTAGCTTTGGGAGGTATCGTTTGTGATAAATCCGTGAAAATTGCAGGTGACGTATTCACCAATGATATTGCTTATTACTTGAGAACGCATCATAATCTTTACATCGGTGAAAGAACTGCCGAAAGAATTAAAATTGAAGTAGGTTCAGCGGTTGAAGATCTTGATGTTGATATTGAAGATATTCCGGTGCAGGGTAGAGACCTTATCACAGGAAAGCCGAAAGAGATCATGGTGGGGTATAAAGAAATTGCCAGAGCTCTAGATAAATCCATCATCAGAATCGAAGATGCGGTAATGGAAACGCTTTCCCTTACGCCTCCCGAATTAGCTGCCGATATTTACAAAACAGGTATTTATTTAGCAGGTGGTGGAGCTTTGCTAAGAGGTCTGGCGGACAGATTACACAAAAAAACAGGTCTTCCGGTATTCGTTGCTGAAGATCCGTTGAGAGCGGTAGTTCGTGGTACGGGGATCGCACTTAAGAATATGGATAAATTCAATTTCTTAATAAAATAATTTTAACTTTTTTACGACACATATCTGAATGGGATTTTTGCTGAGATTATTTTCGAAGAATGCACTTTTTGTTTTCTTTATATTTCTGCAAATTATTGCTCTGATTCTGATATTCTCTAAAAATGCCATGCAGCAATCCTGGATCGCAGGACAGTCTGCCGCACTCAACTCATGGGTTTCAGGATATATTGATGAAGGCGTCTCTTATCTGAAGCTGAAACAGATCAATGAAGATCTGGTGGCTCAGAATAAAGCCCTCATGGTAGAACTTTACGGAAAACAGGGAGCAAAAAATCCTCAGTTCAGAAAAGTTCACGATACGTTGGGCGGTGGGCAGATCTATACCTTCGTGGATGGTGAGATCGTTTTCAACAGCATCAATCGGAGAAATAATTATTTCACGATAAACAGAGGCCGCAGGGATGGCGTGTTTCCACAAATGGGGGTAATGGCACCTAAGGGAATCGCGGGAATCGTCATCAATTCTACAGACAGCTATGCTTTGGTGCAATCGGTGCTGAGTGTAAATAAAATCCGGATCAATGCAGCGTTGAAAAACTCGGGGTATTTCGGTACGCTTACCTGGAACGGCGATAATTCACGGGTGATGCATCTTGCCGATATTCCGAAGTATGTCGCACTGAAAGTCGGAGACACGGTAGTCACCGATGGGAAATCCGCTATTTTTCCTAAAGGTGTCATGATTGGTACCATCGCAGGTTATTCTGTGGACAACAAAACCGGATTCTGGGACATTTCCGTAGAGCTTAGTGAAAAAATGGGTGCTTTGAGTAAAGTATACGTCGTAAAAAATCTTAAAAAAGCTGAAGTGCAAAAAATTCAGGATACCATGCAATCTGTAATAAAAAAGGAAAATGATTAGCAGGACTTTATTTACGGACATATTGATCATGATTTTTCTGGTGGCATTACAGATTTTTGTATTGAACCGGATTACTCTTTTCGGGAAATATACGCCGGTACTATATCCTGTATTCGTTATGTTTTATCCTTTCTTCAGAAATAAATTCCAGTTTTTGGCTTTAAGCTTTCTGATAGGTTTATCGGTCGATGCATTTCTCTATTCATGGGGAATCAATGCTTTTGCAACTACGCTGATCGCCTATTTCAGAACCTTGATTTTCAGAACTTCTACCGATACTTCTACTGATTTTTTCTCTTTTCAGTCCCTTCAGTGGGCGCAGTTTTTGCTGTTCTTATTCACGAGTATCTTTTTACACCAGCTTTTAGTACAGTATATAGAATTCTTTAAGCTGAGTAGATTTTTTGAAATATTATTTAATGTATTGATAACGAGCGTAATTTCGTTTGTATTTATAGTTATTTATGCATTAATATTTAAAATCAAACAAAAAGTTTGAACACACGTTATTTAAAAATTTTTTCCGTCATCATCGTTATCGCTGCCATTTTTGTAGCGAGACTTGCTTATTTACAGCTTTTTACGGACAGATACGCCCTTAACGCGGCCAATACCTCCATTAAAATAGAATATGTCATCCCTCAGCGTGGTGTTATTTTCGACAGGAACGGCAAAATAATGGTGGGCAATCAGCCTGCGTATGAAATTTCCTTCACCCAGGCTTTGATGCGGCCGGATTTTGACACCCTGGCGTTTTGCAGTTTAATGAAGATCTCTAAAAATGATTTTATTAAAACCATTGATGCTATAAAAAAGGAAAAATACTATTCCAAGCTTACCCCGATGACGTTTATGAAGAACCTCAGCAGGGAAGATATTGCCAGAGTTCAGGAAATTATATTTAAGTATCCGGCATTCAGTATTGTTTCCAGGCCTCAGCGTCAGTACGAGGTTTCTACATCCGGAAATCTTTTAGGATACACCAGCGAAGTCAATGAACGTGAAATAAAGAAAGATTCTGCCTATTATCTCCCGGGAGATTTCATCGGTAAAACAGGAATTGAAAAAGCCTATGAAAAAGAACTCCGCGGAATAAAAGGAATGAAATACATTCAAAAAGATATAAAGCTGCGTAACGTAGGCCCTTATAAAAATGGCTCACTGGACAAAGATGTCGTTACCGGGAAAGATATTACCCTCACCATTGATTATGATCTTCAGAGAATTGCCGAAGAAATGATGGTCAACAAACATGGTGCTATTGTGGCGATCGATCCCAATAACGGAGAGGTTCTTGTGTCAGCTACCGGACCGGATATCGATCCCAATCTTTTCACCGGACCTAATAAGTCTAAAAATCTGTATGCATTATCCAAGGACACCATCTACGAGAACAAGCCGACTTTCGACAGGGCTTTGCAGGCAGCTTATCCACCGGGATCGACCTTCAAACTGCTTACTGCTTTAGCGGCCATGCAAATGGGGGTAATGGATGAAAAGACTATTTTTCCCTGTGGCGGAGGTTTTTACTATAAAGGAAAAAGAATTAAAGGACATGGCGGGGCAGATCCGTTGATTCCTTCCATTCAGGTTTCCAGCAACTGTTTTTTCACGTATGCATTTATTGCCATCATCAAAAAATATCCGGGAAATCCTTCCAGAGGCGTTGATGAATGGAAAAAAATCATGAGCAGTTTTGGGGTTGGTGAGTTTTTAAATAATGATTTTGCGGTAGGTGCCAGAGGCAGAATCCCATCAGGCGATTTTTATGAAAACAGGTTTAAAGCCATCATGAAAGCCAGTGGCTCAAAGAGGACGGATTTTAAAAACTGGGACGAAATGTCTACCGGTGCCATCTATAATGGAATGGGGCAGGGTGATGTATTGGTGACGCCGCTTCAGCTGGCCAATTATGTTTCGGCTATCGCTAACAGAGGCTGGTACTATACCCCTCATATCGTGAAAGCAATTGACGGAAAACCAAATCCTGATCCAAGATTTAAAAAGAGACATCAGACCCTGGTTGATGAAAAATATTTCGGTCCTGTACTGAAAGGTATGGAAGCCGTGGTTTTGAATGGAACGGCGCGCGGTTTAAAGTCTAGTGATTTTACACAGCTTGCCAAAACCGGTACTGCACAGGTTCCTCAGGGAAAAGATAATTCGATTTTTGTATTGATCGCTCCTGCGGATAAGCCCAAGATCGTTGTTGCTGCAGTGATGGAACACGCAGGATTTGGAGCTACATGGGCAGGACCTGCCGCCACGGTTATTGCTGAAAAATACATTACAGGAGACATTAAACGTGAGCATCTTTACAAAAAAATGGTGACCTCCAGTTTTATGCCCGAATACAAAAGACAGTGGATTGCCGATCTTAAGCGCAAAGGTCTTTATAAGCCAAGCGAGGATTCTATAAAACAGAAAAGAATTCAGGATAGTTTAAAACTCGTAAAAGAGCAGAAGGCTAAGATGCAGAAAAAAATAGACGACAAGAAAAAGAATTTACAAAAAACAAAACCGGTTAAGCAATGAAATGGGCAGAGGGTATCGATAAATTAGGTCTTGGCCTGTATTTTTTGCTTTGTGCTTTTGCCATCGCAAACATCTATAGCGTGGATCAGAAACTGGGAGAAAAACAATTGATTTTCTTCTGTATTTCCGTATTCGTCGGTCTCGTGATTTTTATCGGCAGGAGTAAGTTTTTCGAGAATATGTCCGGGATTATCTACATTGGCGGGGTGCTACTTCTCATTGGTCTGTTTCCTTTCGGGAAAGAAATTCTCGGTCAGAAAAACTGGTATAAGTTCGGAAGTTTTACCATGCAGCCAGTGGAGTTTGCCAAAATTGGTACCGCCCTGATGCTTTCCAACTACGTTTCCGGTCCTGAATTTAATTTAAAAAACAGGAAATCACTTTTGACGACACTGGCCATCGTTGGTATTCCGGCGGTGGTCGTTCTTGCAATTCCGGACGTGGGTTCCATGTTGGTATTTATCGCCTTTTTTATCGCTCTCTACCGTGAAGGGCTGAATGGGCTGTTATTTGGAATAGGCTTTCTTTTTGCCGGTGTTTTCCTGATTTCACTTGCGGTTAACCCTATTTGGGTGGCAGTCACCATTGTGGTTATTGTGGGAGGCTGGATTGCCATGAATTATTATAAAATGTCCTGGAATATTATTTCGATATCAGGCATTGCCGGTTCTGTGGTGCTTCTTTGTGGTCTCGCGTTCGGATCTCCATATATCTTGGAAAAATTGCCGAAGCACCAGCGAGAAAGAATTGAAGTTCTTTACAAAGGAGAGAAGGCTTTCAGGGATACTTCGGGATATAATTTGCTGTATTCGAAAACGGCCATAGGCTCGGGAGGGCTTTGGGGGAAAGGTTACCGTGAAGGTTCCGTTACCCAGGGAAAATTTGTACCGGAGCAGGAGACTGATTATATTTTCTGTACTGTAGGCGAAGAATGGGGATTTGCAGGCAGCGCCCTGTTGATATTATGTTACATGATCTTCATCGGAAGGATCTATTATCTTGCAGAGCAGCAGAAATCAGGATTTAATCGTGTTTTTGGATACTGCTTTGCCTCGATTCTATTAATGCACTTTACCATCAATTTAGGGATGGTTATGGGGCTTTTTCCAACGGTCGGAATACCTTTGCCTTATTTTAGTTACGGCGGCAGTTCTTTGCTGGCCTTTTCAATCATGACCTTTATTTTCTTTAAACTCAATTACTCGGATAAAAACAGTCTAGTATAAAAGATTAATTGTAAGATTATCTTACTTACTTCAGCTTTTATTTACAATGAAAAATCTGCTCAATCTGTAAGGTCGGCGTGAACTTTACCTAAAATCTTTAGTTTTTTATGAAAGAAGCATACATTTTAGATCAGACTTTTGAAAATGTCGGTATTTCCCAGATTCAAAAAGGCGAATATGAAAATTGCACATTTCACCAGTGCAATTTTGAATATGCTGATCTGTCAGGCTTCAGCTTTAATGATTGTGAATTTAAAGAATGCAATCTTAGCATGGCGAAACTTTCATCCACGGCATTTCGTGAAGTTCATTTTAAAGAGTGTAAAATGTTTGGGCTTCAGTTCAGCGAATGTAACGAATTCGGAATGGCATTCAGCTTTGAAGGATGTTTACTGAATAATTCCGTGTTTTATAAAACTACAGTGAAGAAAACGGTTTTTAAGAACTGTATTCTGCATGAAGTGGATTTTTCCGAGTGTAATTTATCGAATGCTGTATTTACTAAATGCGATTTATCCGGTGCCGTTTTCGACCATACCAACCTTGAAAAGGCAGATTTCAGAACATCTATACATTACGCGATAGATCCTTCTCAAAACAGGCTTAAAAAGGCCAGATTTTCACTTTCTGAAATTTATGGGCTCTTGCATACTTTCGATATTGATATCGATAAAAACAGCTAATCTTATAGTAGCAGAGCTTTGATTGAAAGACTGAAGACAACAAAATACACATAAAAATAAAAAAACCATCAGATCATGATGGTTTCGTTATTTAAATCAATTATTTAAAATTAAAAACTTGTTCCGTTTGATGCCGGTGTTGTTGCTGCCAGGTTATTGATGGCTTCCCCGTTTTCATTGATGATTCTTTTTCCGAACCTGTACTTTGGTCCCCAATAAGAATCATTAAGCGAAGAAATCATGACCCCTTTTGATGTGGCGGCGTGAATGAATTTTACTTCCCCGTTTTCATCTACACTTTCTACGATACCCACGTGAGAAATTCTTCTTCCGTGCGAAAAGAAGATAAGATCTCCTTTCTGAAGGTTTTCTTTTTCTACTCTTTCACCTTCCTGCGATTGGGAAGCGGCTACTCTCGGTAGACTAAGTCCTGCAGCAGCTCCGAAAACAGAAAGAACAAAAGCTGAACAGTCGATTCCGTTTCTGGTCATCCCTCCGTATCGGTAAGGCGTCCCGATGTACGTCTGCGCTTCTGTTAAAATATTGTCGATGGTTTTATTGTGCAGGATCGCTTTTGCAATCTCAGAATTTTTAATAGAATTTTTAGTGTTGGCTAAAGAAGCTGCTTTTTCGGCTAAAAAGGAGTTGATAAGCTGCTGTTTATCCTGCTCCATCTTGTGGGTGTCAATAGAGGCCAGTTTGGCATCTGTTTTGTATTCTTTAGCGTAAGTTGCTGGTTTTGAAACTACGTAGTTGGTAACACACGATTGTAAGGATACTGTAGAAACTAAAGCAACTAAATAAAACAAAACTCTTTTCTTCATATATATTTGATTACCGTGTTAAAGGAATAGTATTTTTCAAAAGCATTACAAAAATATGTATTCCGGCTAAAAGGACTCTGATATGGTTATTGTTGAGTTCTCTTTTTAACACATTTTAACATATTATTTAAGTATGTTAAAGAAAAATAAACCGCAGCCGCCTGTTTTGGGTAAGTCTGCGGTTTTTTTTATTAAGATTCTTTAACAAACTAATTGTTCATATTCTTTTTTATCCAGGTGATTAGTTAATAACTCCAATTTTTTATCCAAAAAAAACGGATCTTTGACGTGAATGTAATTGCGCTGATTTTCAACACCGTTTACAAAAACGATTGGAGTATTTTAACCGTAAAAAAAACGCTCCGGTACTGAATTGTATCGGAGCGTTTAACTAATATGGAACTTTACAAATGTTATTTTGTAAACAACATTTCTCTGTACTTGGTCATTGGCCAAAGTTCGTCGTCTACCATCATCTCCAGAGCATCAGAAGCTTCTCTGATCACGTCGAATAACGGCTTCACTTTATTGCAGTAGTCTTCCGCCTGTTTCTGGCTTTCGGAAACAGATTTTGCTTCCTCTCTTGCTGCGATAAGATCTTCTACGCCTAATTTGATTTTTGATACATTTTCAGAAATGCTCGTGATCAGGCTCATTTGTTCTTTTGCTAAAGACCTGAATTCATTCTCTCCGAAAATATCCTTAAGACCTTTTACGTTTTCAATCAGTCTGTTCTGATAATTTAAAGCAGAAGGAATAATGTGATTTCTTGCAATATCACTGAGTACTCTTGCTTCAATATCAATAACCGTTGAATATTTTTCTAATTTGATTTCGTTTCTTGCTTCAACCTCGCGGTGCGTAAAAATTCCCATTTCTTCGTAAAGTGCAAGGAATTTCTCATCCATTTCCTGCTTAAGGGCTTCAGGAGTTGTTTTTAAATTGTTTAAGCCTCTTTTTTCCGCTTCCTTGGCCCAGTCGTCAGAATATCCGTCACCTTCAAACATAATGTTTTTACACTGCTTGATGTATTCTCTTAAGATATTGAAGATTGCTTCGTCTTTCTTAAGTCCTTTTTCGATCAGGGCATCTACTTCTTTTTTGAAATCACGAAGCTGTTTTGCTGCAATAGTGTTCATCACGGTCATTGACTCTGCACAGTTTGCAGAAGATCCTACCGCTCTGATCTCAAATTTGTTTCCGGTAAATGCAAACGGTGACGTTCTGTTTCTGTCGGTGTTATCCAAAAGGATTTCAGGAATTTTCCCTACAACATTCAGTTTTAAATCTGTTTTTTCATCCGGGGAAAGTTTTCCTTCCTTTACTTTTTCCAGCTCTTCCAATACTCTGAACAGCTGGCTTCCGATGAATACGGAAATAATTGCCGGCGGCGCTTCGTTGGCTCCGAGTCTGTGGTCATTACTTGCCGAAGCGATGCTTGCTCTTAAAAGGTCGGCATATTCGTGAACGGCTTTAATCGTATTAACAAAGAAGGTAAGGAACTGTAAGTTTTTCTTAGGGTTTTTTCCCGGGCTTAACAGGTTTTCACCGGTATCGGTCGCCAATGACCAGTTGTTGTGCTTTCCGCTTCCGTTTACACCTGCAAACGGCTTTTCGTGGAATAAAATATGGAAATGGTGTCTGTGGGCAATTCTTGCCATAACATCCATTAATAAAGAATTGTGATCTACGGCAACGTTTACTTCTTCAAACATCGGAGCCAGCTCAAACTGATTCGGCGCTACCTCGTTGTGCCTTGTCGTTACAGGGATTCCCAGTTTCATACATTCCACCTCAAGTTCTTTCATGAAATTCATGACTCTTGTAGGAATTGAACCGAAATAGTGGTCATCCAGCTGCTGTCCTTTGGCAGGAGAATGTCCCAATAAGGTTTTACCTGTTAAAACAAGGTCCGGACGGGATTGGAACAATGCAGAGTCTACCAGGAAATATTCCTGTTCCCAACCTAAGGTAGGCGTTACCTTCGTTACGTTTTTGTCGAAATACTGCATCACATTGGTCGCTGCTTCGTCCACCGCGTTCAATGCTCTCAAAAGAGGTGCTTTGTAATCTAAAGTTTCTCCGGTATAAGAAATAAAAATCGAAGGAATACATAAAGTCGTTCCCATGATAAATGCCGGTGATGTAGGGTCCCAGGCTGTGTAACCTCTCGCTTCAAAAGTGTTTCTGATCCCACCATTCGGAAAAGACGATGCATCCGGCTCCTGCTGGATCAATAAATTCCCGCTGAATCTTTCGATTGCTCTTCCGCCTTCGATCGGTGTGAAGAAAGAATCGTGCTTTTCAGCAGTACTTCCTGTAAGAGGCTGGAACCAGTGCGTATAATGGGTTACGCCTTTGCTCATCGCCCAGTCTTTCATGGCTACTGCTACCTGGTCCGCAATGTGTCTTTGGATTTTAGTTCCTTTTTTTACGGCATCCATAATGGAATTGAATGCTTCTTTTGTCAGGTATTCTCTCATCGTTTCTTCAGAGAAAACATTCTGGCAGAATAATTCTGACAATTTCACAGGAACTTCAACGGAATTATCTCTTCTAAAGTCCTTGAATGGTAAAGTTTCTAACGCTTTGAATCTTAAAGTTGACATATTAGGTTTGATTTTTACGATGCAAATTTACAAAAAAAATAAACAGAAAAAATTTTAACCCTAAAAAATTAAGGGGTAACATTGAAATTAACAAAAAATTAAACGGTAATTTGACTTTTTTGATGGGGTGTATGCTAACAAAGGATGCAAGTGCTGAGTTTTTGGTTTAAGTTTAAGCCAAATAAATATAATATTAATAAGTGAAGACAATTTATAAATTAATATGGTAAACATGATAAAAATTTTTATTTATTTTAATGAATGGTAGGAAATTTTCCATTAATCTTTATTTAATTGAATTTAATACGTTTAATTAACCTTAGAAAATGAAAATATATACCGAACAAACTGCTCATCAAAAATATGCTGTTAAGCCATTTATTAAAAGACACTTAAAATGATTTAGGCCGATATTTTGTATATTTGTGTGAAATTTATTGTATGACAAATTCCAGAGCAAGAGAAACAACGGAAGCAATTGAAAGATTGTATATTTCTATGAGGCACCTCTTTTACAGAGGTTTTTTTAAACCTGCCGGTGTTTCGGGGGAAACGATAAGAAGTTTGTTAAAGACCATCAATCCGGAAATCTACGGAAGCATGAATGTGCCGAGTAAACTGGAGCTGAACGGGCTCATGTATGTGCTCGACAGGCTTCCCGAAGGAATTGAAGAGTGTGCCTTTATTCATCTCACGTCGGATGAAGGTTTTGATAAAGGAAGTTTCGAGCCTATTGTTCCCAAAAAGAGAAGAAGAAACTGCTACAGGATCGATGAACACCAGATGAACATCGAAGTCCTTCTGGGCCGTTCGGAAATCTATGATATTCTGACCCATTTAACGTTTTTATTCATCGAGGCTGATAAAATCAGAGACCTGGCCTTCACTCAGGATGAAAACTGGAAACCTACACGTGCTTTCAAGATCATTGAAGAGGTCGTGAAAGGAGAGAAAAAATTCAGCAGAAAAGAAAAAGAAGTGGCCCTCATCCATCTTTCCTCTTTAATAGGAAGAACTTTTGATGAGACATTAAATGCCTACAACACTTTCGGTGAGGACAATAATCCGGACCGTCTGTTTAAAATCATTTACAACCTTGCAAAAGTAAGTCTTGAAGATGCAAAACAGACGAGGGAACGCGAGATCCATTTCAGTGCGATCTTAAAGGAAAGGGTAGGACATCATTATTTCGGTGAGAAGTGGGCTCATAAAGTAAAAGAAGTGCTTTATGAAAATGACCTCCACATGAGACCGCTCCATATTATTTCGGCAAATATGCATTCTGTAAAAAATATGCTTTACGCCAATGAGGCCCTGAAGAAAAAAGACCATAAGGTAGATTACAAATTATACGGAGAGATTTCCGATAAAAAGGAACTTCGCGATAAAGTTTCCAAATACGCTTTGGACGAAGGGATGATCTACATTAATGATAAAAGTGGCAGCAATATTGACGTTCAGATTATCGACCTCAGCAAAACCAATCTTAAAAACACACCGTTCCAGGATATTAATTTTGGCGGAGATGATGTGGTTATGGTTTTTGACTATGCTTTCGGAGAGCAGGCCTTTGAGGTGATGGATGAGCTGCTGAGACCTTTCGAACATAAAGGCGAGGTTTATATGATGAAGGTGAAATCGGTATCCATTATGGGGAAAGCCGGAATTCTTGCCGGTGGAAAAGGTGATATCATGATCCCTACCTCCCACATCTTTGAAGGAACCGCCGACAATTATCCTTTCGAAAATGCTCTGAAGCTGGAAGATTTTAAAGATGACGAACTGAAGGCGTTCGAAGGACCGATGATAACGGTATTGGGAACATCTCTTCAGAACAGGGATATCCTTTCTTACTTTATGAATACTTCATGGAAAGCAATCGGGCTGGAGATGGAAGGCGCCCATTATCAAAAGGCGATTCAGGTGGCATCAAAGATCAGACATCATATTACGCCGGATCTGTTTGTCATGTATGCTTATTATGCTTCTGATAACCCGTTGGAAACAGGAAGTACGCTTTCTTCCGGTGGTCTGGGACTTACAGGGGTGAAGCCAACCTATCTTATTACATTAAGAATCTTAGAAAAGATCCTGCAAAGCGGGAAAAAAGAAATTCCTCTTAAAAAATAATTAGAATTATATTCAGCATTAATCCTTCAAGATCCGAAAATCCTGGAGGATTTTATTTTTCAAGACCTTCGTAAATTAAATCAGGGATCTGTCTATTGATTACTAAAAATACGCAGTCATCTGTTTTAATATCTGGCTCTTTCCAGGTACATCGACAAAAGCAAAAAATAATTATCTTTAAAAAAATAAACAAATGAGTACAACTTTACAATTAGCCAAAAGATTCAGGGAAGTAGTGCTGGATGGTCTTTGGATCGCCAATACCAATTTTAAAGACCAGCTTGCTGAGGTTACCTGGGAAACGGCCACAAAAAAGATAGGTTCTCTGAATACTATTGCCATGCTTACTTATCATATCGATTATTACATCGCAGGACTGATAAACGTATTTGAAGGCGGTCCTCTCGAAATAAAAGACAAATACAGCTTTGATCTTCCTCCTTTAGAATCAGCTGAACAGTGGGAGCATCTTAAAAATAAACTATGGAAAGACGCCGAAAGATTTGCGGCCTTGCTGGAGCAGATGCCCGATTCTAAGATGAATGAAGGCTTTGTCGACGAAAAGTACGGTACCTATCTAAGGAATATCGACGGAATGATCGAACATTGCTATTATCATTTGGGACAAATTACTTTGATCAGGAAGCTTTTGAACTAAAAACATAAATTGCACGAATAGCACCGATTTTTTTTGCTTAAAGATCTCCTGCAGATCAGGCACATTATGCAGTTGATTGCGCTGAAAAATCTGCAAAATCAGCGTGAGTATTTAATAATGAATGTTGCTGATTACATCCAGAGTATCAACAATAACTCCACATTTGAGTTCTTATTTTAAATACATATCTTTAGACAAAATAAAAAATTTTAAATGAAAAAATCGTTTGCAGTCCTGTTTGCGTTTATCATTTCTCAATTTCAGGCACAGCAGGGGCCTTATTATCAGCAAAATGCGAAGTATAAGATGGATATCGATGTAAATGCTGAAAAATTTACCTATGAAGGCAAACAAACCTTAGAGTATACAAACAATTCACCGGACGAATTGAATGTGGTATACTTTCATTTATATTGGAATGCCTTTAAGCCAAATTCCATGATGGATCAGCGCGTGGCGGCCCAGGGGAAAAACGGCGATGGAAGGTTGCAGAAAGACGGAGTTTCAAGGCTCGCATCAATTCCCAAAGACCAGGAAGGAGCACAAAATATCCACTGGATCAGACAAAACGGGAAAAACCTGAAGTTTGAAATTCAGGAAACGGTAATGAAAGTGTACCTGGCCGAACCGATTAAACCCAATTCATCCACAACTTTTACCCTTGAATGGGATGCCGTGATCCCGCAGCAGATCAGAAGAAGCGGAAGAAATAACAAAGAAGGCGTCGATATGACCATGACCCAATGGTATCCTAAAATTGCAGAATACGACTACGACGGCTGGGCTACTTTCGACTATATCGGAAGAGAATTTCATGCGCCGTTTGCCGATTTCGATGTGACCATTAAAATAAATAAAGACTACGTCATCGGAGCAGGTGGGATTCTGGAAAATCCCACAGAAGTAAAAGGGTACGACACCAATGCGAAAGTAAAATCGGATAAAAATAAAGCCACCTGGAAATGGACGGCAAAAAATATCCTGGATTTTGCCTGGGCCGCAGATAAAGACTATATCGTAAAAAGTTTTGATGTTCCGCAGGGTCCGAAAGTGTTCCTGGTTTATCTGAACAACGATAAAACCAAAGTATGGGAGCAGGCTCAGCCTTATCTTACAAAATATTATCAGTTGATGAATTCTCATTTCGGGAAATACATTTACCCTACGTACGCCTTTATCCAGGGAGGAGACGGCGGAATGGAGTACGGCATGTGCACCATGATCCTGGGGGAGGCTAAAAATATTGAGGGTTTAATGGGGCTAATGGCTCACGAAGGTGCACACTCGTGGTATCAGCAGATGCTGGCCACCAACGAACCCATGCGCCCGTGGATGGACGAAGGCTTTACAACGTATGCAGAAGATTATGTGATGAATCAGCTTTTTCCTCCGGCAAAAGAGCTTCCGAATCCTTTCATAAAGCTGCTCGACGGGTACCGGAAATTCATCAAAAAAGGCATCGAAGAGCCGGCCGTATGGTTGGGAGATCACCACGACAACGGGACTTCCTATACCTATGCCTCTTATATTAAAGGAGGACTTTACCTCGTGCAGCTCGGCTATATTATGGGCGAGGAAAACCTTGCGGAGACCCTGAAGCAATATTACGACCAGTGGGCTCTCAAACATCCTTCCGACAGAGATTTCCTGCACATTGCCCAGAAAGTTTCCGGGATGGATCTGAAGTGTTTTCACCATTACTGGATCAATACCACAAAAACGATTGACTACGGAATAAAAGACGTGAAGTACGGTGAAAAGTCAACCACCATTACTTTGGTGAATAACGGTCAGGTGCCGATGCCGATAGATTTTAGTGTCATCACAAAAGATAACAAGCTGATCAATTATCAGATTCCACTCAACATGACCCGCACCTGGAAAACAAAAGATGCTTACGGCGAATTCAAAACAATGCCGTACTGGCCCTGGACCCAAAAAGAGTATATCCTTACCATACCTTACAATAAATCTCAGCTGACGGTAATGGGAATCGACATTAGTCAGCGACTCGCAGACGTCAATCCGGAAGACAATATTGTTGAGGTTAAATAAACCTTTATCTATAAAATATCCCTGAAGTTTTTTTTCAGGGATTTTTGTTAGATTTTAGCTAGAAATTCCATAATGGCTAAAAATAAATTAAATATAAGATCAATCATAATTCTTTAGTTTTAATAATCTAACCGGGCACTTTGTTTTTCCCACATAGATTTGTAAACAGAATCTTTGTTTATTAGTTCGTTGTGGTTTCCTTTTTCAATAATCTGCCCGTCTTTCATCACCAAAATAGTATCTGCATTAGCAATAGTGCTTAATCGGTGGGCAATAACAATCATGGTTTTTTCCCGATTTCTGAATTCCTGTAAAGTATTTTGAATAACCAATTCTGATTCTGTATCCAAAGAAGAAGTAGCTTCATCTAAAATTAATATTTCCGGATTTTTATACAAAGCTCTTGCAATAGCAATTCTCTGCTTCTGCCCGCCGGAAAGCAAAGCTCCGTTTTCTCCTAAATACGTTTGAAAGCCATTGGGTAACTTTTCAACAAAACTTAATATATCCAATTTTTTTGTGATGTTTAAAATTCTCTGTATATCTGGAAACTCTTCACCTAAAGCAATGTTTTCAATCACATTTCCTGAAAATAAATCAATCTGCTGTGGAACGACAGATACCAAATTCCTTAAAGAGTAGTTGGAAATATAATTGATATCGTAGTCACCCATCATAATTTTTCCTGCTTTGAGTGAATATAAATTTTGAATTAAAGAAGCTAAAGTGGTTTTGCCACTGCCACTTTCTCCGACAATAGCCGTTGTTTGTCCCTTTTTGATAAGACAATTGAAGTTTGTAAACACTTCGGTTCTGCTGCCATAGCTAAAACTTACTTCTTTAAATTCTACATCTCCAATATTTTCTTTTGTCAATTCTAGTTTATCGGTATTTTCCTCACGCTCTAAATCCATAATCTCAAAAAGTCGATCGGCGGCTATCAAAGCATTCTGAATGGTTTTGTTCATTCCGATTAGTTGTGAAACGGGACTTGTAAAATATCCTATCAAAGCATAAAAAGACAGCAATTCTCCGGGAGTGATCACCCGGTCAATCACATATCCTGAACCTGCCCAAAGTAATACAATCGTAAAAATTCGGGATAAAAACTCTGATGAATTGCCCGAAAATAAAGCATTCATTACCGAAGCATAAATGGTTTTTAATAATTTCGAAAAAGCATTATCCGTTTTATTATTGGCAAAAGTTTCTATTCCAAATTGTTTGATAGTCTTTACAGAAGTAATGGATTCCACCAAGTGAGATTCTAATTCAGCACTTTCTTCCATCAGTCTTCTTTCAGCTTTTTTATTCAGCTTATTGGTGATCCAATAGACTGAAAAATAGAAAGGAATCACCAATGCTGTAATTAATGCCAACTTCCAATAATAGGTAAACATTAATGCAAATGAAAAAATAATGATAAAAATATTGACAAAAATCTGTATGGAAACATCATTGATAAAAGTTCTTATTTTAACAGCATCATTTACTCTTGAGATAATTTCCCCAACCTTCATGGTATCAAAGAATCGTTGCGGAAGCTTTAATAAATGCTTGTAGTATCCTAAAATAAGATGCTTATCCATTTTCTGTCCGGTCTGTAAAACCAAAACGCTTTTCATAGCCCCAATAAAAATTTGAAATAAAAGTATAACAATCATTCCCACAGAAAGTAAATTGAGCAGCCGTTTGTTTCCGTCTATCAGCACATAATCTGTTATTTTTTCAATGTAAATAGAGGTTGATAATCCCAAAATAGTATACACCAATGCGCCTAATAAAGCCTGGATTAAATTACTTTTATGTGGCTGGACTAAGTTCCAAAATCTTTTATAGAGGCTTGTTTTTTCATCCCTTTGCTCAAAATATTCATTTGGTTCCAGTAGGATAAGAACTCCAGTCCATATTTTTGAAAACTCTTCTGTTTTGTAGTCTTCCAATTTTCCTCTGGCAGGATCCATTACTGTTATCTTATCTTTCGCAACTTTGTAAATAACTACATAATGATGCAATTGTCCATTAACAATAATATGAGCAATAGCGGGCAATGGAAGTTCCGGTAAAGCATCTAGACCTCCTTTTACACCTTTTGCATTGAACCCCATTTGTTCCAGACCCTGTATTAAGCCCAAAACATTTGTCCCCCTCGTATCGGTGTGGCAGATCTGTCTAATCCTGGCAATCGGCATTTTTAATCCGTAATGAACGGCAACGGATGCCAGGCAAGCAGCGCCACAGTCTTTGATGTCATGTTGCCGAATCAATATATCTTTTTTCATCTATGCGTTGAAGCTTGAAATTATAGTAAAAGTTTTCATGGTATTGTTTTTTATTTTAATTTCGGATTAAACCAGTCATCTACACGGTCAAATAACAACTGCCATAATGTACGGTCGACGAGATAAAAGCGTGCTGTAAAAGTCATTCCTTTATCAACTTGCCCTTTGTAGCCGTTTTTCAATTGTAGATGGTTTTTATCCATCTGGCAGATAACCCTAAAGAAAGCTTCTCCCGTTTGTTCGTTAATTTTGATATTCTGATCTATTTCGGAAACCCTGCCTTCCAATAATCCCCATTGGTTATAATTATAAGTGTCGATTTGGTATTTTACGTTCTGACCTGTATGAATAAAGCCTATATCTTTTGGAGAAACCAAACATTCTGCAACCAGGGAAACTTCCGGTGAAATTTCTCCTATATCTTGTCCTTGAGTCAGAAAATTATTTTTCTGTATTCCTGAGAAGTTCACAAGCCTTCCGGAAACAGGAGCTGTAATGATATAGTTTTTTTGCTCCTGGTTAATACGCTGGACTTCTGAACCTAACGAACGGATCTGTCTTCCCACTTCTCTTTTCTGCGTCTGCCATTGGGCAATTTGTTGTTCTCTTATTGCGGAAATCTGGCTTTTCAGCCCTTGAAGATTGTAGAAAAATTTATCATATTCTGCTTTGGGAATAACACCTTGGTTATAGAGGATAGCTGCCCTGTCAAAATCTTTTTGCGCTAAAGACAATTGGGTCTGTACCTGGGCAATTTTCTCCTGCATGGCAGACAATTCTCTTTGATACTGCCCGGTTTGCAGTCCTGTGATTTGTCCTCTCGTCAGCTTATTTAAGTCCTGTAATTGAGCTGAATAATCTGAGCTTTGGCTGTTTTGTAAATTTTTTTGAGTATCGAGCTGCTCTGCTGTTACGATGAGCAAAGTGTCACCTTGTTTGAGTTCCTGGTTATTTTTTTCTAATCTGCTGTAAATTACCCTTCCCGAAACGATAGCCGAAATTTTCGTGTTTTCCTGAACAGATCGTATCACCCCTCTTGAAGAGGAAGAAATCGGAACTTTTATTATCGGCAAAATGCATAGGAAGGTAACTACAAGAATTAATATTCCTGTATAAATTGAATTTTTGAACATGGAAAAAATTGATTTTTACATTACAAATAAAAAACCGTAAAGATTAAATAGCACATGAAAAATGGCTGTAAGAATAAAACTATACTTTCGAGCATGTTTATAATAGTAAACATAAAGATTATTTAAAATTAATCCTCCAAAAAATGTCATAACAATATATAACCAATTGTAATAATGCATTGAAGAAAAAATTATGCTCATAATAATTATACAAAGTAATTCATTTTTTAATTTTATGCATTTTGTTAAAACTACGTACGGAAGATATTGAAATACCAGAGTTTCTATAAAGGGAGCAACGAAAATGGCAATAAAGTTCAATTCATTTTTTGAAATATTTGGATTTTTATTTTGATTTACATCAAAATGTAAATAAGTATCATTGATGTAATTAAAAAAATATCCATTTAGTAGAGCAAAGACAAATGAAATTATAAAGAAAATTACTAGTTTTTTCATAAATGATAAAATGCTAAAACAGCATTTTTAGTTTCAAAAGAAATGCTTACCTATTAATATTACTAAATTGTAAAGGGAGTGTATAATAGTCACATCTAAAAAACCATCACCTTGATTTCTCTTTTCAGATATAGTATAAAAAATGGATAATACTATACCAATAAAAAAAGAATAAAGTATATAATCAACACTATAGAAATGGCTTAGCCCAAAAAGTATTGATGATATTAAAATGAAGTAAATGATATTTTTTTTTAAATACTTAGTCATTAAAAATACTAATGTGAAAAAAAACGCTGTTTCGATTACTGGGGCAATCAATAGACTAATAATTATTTCGACTGTTATTTTCTCTGAGGTAAATCCAGTATCATTTTCATTTGGATGAATTAAAAACAAAACATAAGATATTGTGAGTGACAATATTGTAGTAATTATAAAACTTATAGATAAGAATATTAATCTGTTTGTTTTTAAAAAAAAATTATTCATCGCCATATATGATTTGATAATCAGCCTTTTGGAAATACAAAAGGCTGATCATTTTTAATTATTTATCTGCCCAGGTTGCGTTTCCTCCGTCACTAGGAGAAATATGCTGTATATTTTGTGCAGCGTGAACCAGGGATCCAGCTACATAACCTACAGCTTGTCCTACTCTATACCAAAAAGATTCTCCACCATTAATTGTTTGGAGCTCTTTTTCACTTAATAATTGTAAATTTTTCATTTTTATCTTATTTGTGTCCTGAATTATATCCATCAATAAATCCTTTTTCAACATCGTCCCAGTTGCTTATTAGCTCTGAAACAATGTATCCAACAATTCCTCCTTTAACCCATTTTGGCAATGAGCCTCCATCTATAGCCAGAGCTTCACTAATATTAAGTTCTTCTACTTTCAAATTTTTTAAATTCATGTTCTTAACTTTTTAAATTAATTATTTACTTTGCCATACAATCCCTGACATGGGGTTTTTGCTGATCAGCTCTATTTATACTTTTCATACTGCGCATTACGAAAAGAAAAATACTTGTGTTTTACCTGAAGCAAAGATGCCTGAAATTAGAATGACAATGCAAATGAATAGTTTATAAATTCAATGAAACTATTACTATTAAATCACTGAATTTATAAAAACAAGATGTTGAAAATTAGTGTTTTATGAGATTTGGTGTTCTGTTTTTTCAATTTCTTTTAGGTATGTCGAAAGTGTGATTCCTGTTCTTTTTTTGAATGCTAATGTGAAAGCCTGCTCGTTATTATACCCTAATTCTTCGGCAATAAACGGTATTTTATAAGAACGAAATTTTCTATCTGTCGTTAATCTATTTATAGCATAATCTATGCGAAGATCATTAATATAAGCAGCAAAGTTTTTTCTTTTATGAATATTAATTACCTCAGACAAATATTTAGAGTTTGTTTTTATTTTTTTTGCCACATTACTTAAAGTAATTCCCTTATTTAAGAAAAGTTCCTTAGCTTCAAATATTTCTAACTCTTTTAGAATTGTTTGTGCTAAATCATCAGAAACAATATTTACTGTTTTATCTTTTGCATTTTCCTGTTGAAGAATCTTATTTGGAGAGCTTTTTTCTTGTAGGGTATTATCTTCCTTTGTGTTGTTATTTTCATGAACTGAATGAATCAGATCTTGTGCAATTTTTCTATGAATTTTTTCAGTCTTTCTGGATTTGTAGTATAGGAATGTTAGTATCAGAAAAGCTACCGACAAACCTCCGGTACAAAAAAAGAAAATTGTTTTATTGTTCTTTAATTCATTCGTTATTGTTTCCTTTTCTGACAGTAATTTAGGTTTGTCATATCGTCTTGGAAGTTCTCGTGAAACCTCCCGAAATTGAGAATCTAATACCTGATCAACTTTTAAAAATCTTTCAATATAATATAACTGTTTTTCACTATCTTTTTTCTCTTTATAATAATCAACTAAAAATGTGTAGACCTCCCGGAGTTCAGGGAAAATGTAATTACTTTTTTGAATAAGAGAATCGATCTGTCCAAAGCTCTGGGCAGCTTTTTTATTGTCGTGGATTGCCTTGTAAGCTTGTCCCAAATATAATAAGGTGTAATTTTTATTTCTCTCATCGGTTGAAGTAAAAAAATATTTTTTTGCTTGTAATAGATTTTTAATAGCACTATTGTATTTTTTACTTTTTAAATTATAACATCCGGATAAAGCCATATATTGATTGTATTTATAAGAATCTTTATTCTTAAAAGCCTGTAAGCCTCTATTTATTAATATATTGGCGGAATCTAATTTGTCAATTTCTATATAGGCGTCTATGAGATTAAGTTTTATCTTTTCTATTTCATTTTCATTAAGATAATCTGCATTATCAAAATAGTATCTTAATATTTTTGCTGCTTCATAATGCTTTCCAATGTAACTATTCAAATAAGCAATATTGGTTTCGGCTAAAGCAATTTGTCTTTTATTATTTTTCTGTCTCGCATATTTTAATCCCAGTACGTAATTATTTAAAGCCTCTTTCTGATCATTAAATTTAAAATATACATTAGCCTTCAATAAATAAATGCGAGTCGGGTAAATATTTTCATTTAGCTTTTTAGCTGTTGCAGCCATGCTGTCTATGTACTTTAATGCATTTTCTTTATTTTCATTAATATACATGAATGCATAACCTTCGGCTATTTGAGATGTATTGTCCTCTTTTTTTGCTTTAGACAAATAATATTGTGCAATATGTTTTGAAACTTCGGGCTTTCCATCGTAATTGTAATCATAGAATTTTTCCTGTAATTCTTCATAAGTAAAGTTCTTTAAAGAATCAGGACCATTATGTTTTTTACCATACAGTAAATTACATCCAACAAGTGTTAATGATAAAAGAAATTTAATTTTCATCGTGTTTTGAGTTCATTTAATCGTACAAAAATATCATTTATTTTTCTTAATAATACGATTATAATACTTTAGGTTCAATTATTTGATTATGAGTGTTTTACTCTTTTAAATCGATTTATAAATTCAGTGAATTTATGAGGTTGCTTTTTATATTAGTAAAAAAAATATTTTTTTCTTTGTACTTCATAATTAGATTTTAATTTGCAATGAAAAAAGAACTCAAAAAAGAAAAAAAATTATTTTTAAAAAAATTAAAAATTACTAAAGTCAAAAACCTTGGTGCAATACTTGGAGGTGGAGGACAACAAAAGATTGACAATTGTTGTGATCCCAATGAGGCAAGTAATCACCAAGGAGGTTTTGATACGGGAAGATAATTTATATTCATGAAACATTTAATATTTATTGTTGTTGTTTTTTTCTTCTTTGATACACAAGCTCAGTGGTCTAATGTAGCTCCGTCAAAACCAGCTACTGATGTATATTTTGGAAATACAGTTATTGATGATTATAGAAATTTAGAAAATCTAAAAGACTCTAAAGTGCTAGAATGGATGCAATCACAGACCAACTATACTAATTCCCTGTTAGATAAAATTCCTAATAGAAATTATTATGTGCAGAAACGATTAGAGCTAGATAAAGAACAAGGGTATTCTATATCAGATCTGAAAATTACGAATAACAATAAATATTTTTATCTAAAAAAAACCGCAGAAGAAAAAACCGCAAAAGTATATTACAGAAATAATTTTGATGCACAGGAAACATTACTATATGATCCTGCTAGTGGTGGCAACAACAAAATAGTTACTTTAATAAGTCCTAGCTGGAATGGAGAGAAACTTGCTATTTCTCTTTCTGAAAAAGGCAAAGAAATTTCGAAAATTATAATAATTGATGTTGAGGATAAACATATACATCCACAAATTATAAGTCAAACAAATGCTGGCTCAGTTGGAGGTATAAAATGGCTTGGAGATAATTCAGGTTTTTTTTATATCTATTATCCTGTTATTGATATAAATTCTAATTTATTTGGAAAGAATACTCAGTCCATCTTATATAAAATAGGAGATGATCCTAATAAGCGAAATGATGTTTTTTCGAGTACAAATAATCCGGATTTAAAAATTAGCAGTGATGTTGCCCCTGCTGTATTAACATTTAATTCTAACGACCAATATTACATTGGAATGCTGGTTGATGCAGAAGATTTTCGAAAAACGTTTGTTATTGAAAAAAAAGCGTTATTAAAAAATAAGAAAAATTGGAAAAAATTATATGATAAGAATGATAAGGTATTTTATATAAGATTATTTGGTAATGATCTGTATTTTTTATCAGGATATAATTCTCCCAATTTTAAATTATGTAAAACAAACATCACAAACCCTAACTTTAAAAATCCCGAAGTTTTAGTTTCAGAAAAAAAAGATGAAGTTATTACGGGATATGAGATTAATAAGGACGGAATTTATTTTACAACAGTTAGAAATGGTGTTGAAGCAAAATTATATTTAAAAAAGGGAGATGAAGAAATTCCAATTAAATTACCATATGCTTCGGGAAACATTAATTTACAATCTAAAGGTAAAGATTTTTCAGATTTATGGGTAACTTGTTCTGGGTGGATTAACCAAGAGCAACGATTTAAATATAATCTTAGCAATAGTACTTTTATTCCTGAAAACTTATCTCCAATTATAGAATATCCTGAATTCAAAGATATTTCTGTAGAAGAACTTACTATAAAATCTAGGGATGGAAAAGAAATTCCGTTATCTCTGATTTACAATAAGAGCTTTATAAAGAATGGATTAAATCCAACACTCATTGATGCTTATGGAGCTTATGGAATTTCAAGAAGCCCCTTTTTTGCTAAAAGTTACTTACTGTGGGCCAGTAAAGGGGGTATTGTAGCAATTGCTCACGTAAGAGGAGGAGGAGAGAAAGGGGATATGTGGCATTTAGATGGGTTTAAGGATACAAAGTTCAACTCTTGGCGAGATCTTATAGATTGCACTGAATATCTGATAAAGGAAGGCTATACATCAAAAGATAAAACAGCTATATGGGGAACGAGTGCAGGAGGTATTACGGTGGGTAGAGCTATGACCGAGAGGCCTGATTTATTTAAAGCTGCTATTATAGAAGTTGGAATGACTAATATGCTTAGGTTTGAAAATACTCCTAATGGAGAAGGCAATATTAAAGAATTTGGTACTGTAAAAAAAGCAGATGAATTCAAAAATTTATTTGAAATGGATGCCTATCATCATATTAAAAAGGGAGTTAAGTACCCTGCAACACTTATAACAGGCGGTATTAATGATAATCGGGTTATTGTTTGGCAGCCTGTGAAATTTGCTGCAAAATTAATGGCTAACAATGTTTCTAAAAATCCTGTATTGTTAAAAATCGATTACGAAGGAGGGCACGGTAATAATATTCCGGTAGCACAAAGGTATTCAGGATTGAGCGATATTTTCGCTTTCGCTTTCTGGCAATTAGGTCATCCTGATTACCAACCCAAAGAAAATATAATAATAAAGTAATGGCTCGTTTTCCTTATCAATTTTTTGATGAATATGTAGTTCGTACTCCTTTATTTTCACTTAAAGAATTCCTGATAAAAACAGATAGTTATAAAATATCTAATGAAGAATTAAGGATGCTTAGTAAGAATCCTGTTTTTCAGGAAGCTATTTATCTGGCTTCACCAAATGTTTACGAAAGATTGACCAAATGGTTAAACGATGAAAAAGAATTTTCATCAAATGATTTCCAAAAGTTAAAAACTACAATTTTAAAATATTTTAGCAGAACCAGCACCCGATGTACTCCTTTTGGATTATTTTCAGAGGTCGGCCTGGGTAATTTTAAGAATGAGCTAAATTTGCAATACAGTTCTGATAAAAGAAGAGATTCTAAATTAGATATGCATTTTCTTATTGGTTTAACCCAATATTTTGTACAAGTTCCAGCAATTAGAAATCAACTTCTGTTTTTCCCTAATAACAGTTTTTACAAAGTTGGAAACAGCATACGAAACATGGAATATGAGCATGCGAAGGAAAAACGTGAATATATAATTTCTTCTGCTCAACTTTCTCGAGAATTGAACTTAATATTAAATTTTTCTAATAAGGGTAAAACAATACAGCAAATCACAGAAATACTTATAAGCGGAGAAATAACAAAAGATGAAGCGGAAGAATTTTTAGAAGAATTGATAGATAATCAAATCGTTGTAAGTGAATTAGAACCTGTTGTAGCTGGGGAAGATTTTTTAGAAAGGATAATTTCAGTTCTTGGTAAAATAAAAGTAGAAAAGGAGGAAAATATACTAAACAAAATAAAAGAGAAATTAAATGAACTTGATCAAAATATTGGAAAACCAATTCAGGAATATTTTGAAATTGAAAATCTAATTAAATCTTTTAACATCGATTTTAAACCCAATCATCTTTTCCAAACTGATTTGTATAATGATTCCAGATTCTCTTTACCGGTAAATTGGAAAAAAGAATTGAAAAAAGGTATTAGTTTTCTCAATAAAATAAACTGTACTCAAAAAGAAACTCATTTAGAGAAATTTAAAAAAGCTTTTTATGAGAGATTTGAAACACAGGAAGTTTCTTTGAGCTATGCCTTAGATACTGAAGTGGGAGTTGGTTATAGACAAGATGTAATGGCAAAAGGGCTCCATCCATATATTGAAGATCTTGAAATCCCGATACCTGAAAAGTCAAATCTAGCAATAGAACTTGACCCTATTCAGCAAATTTTGAACAGAAAAATTCAGGATGTTCTATTGCATCGTGAATATAAGATTAGATTATCAGATAAAGACTTCCAAGATTTCAAAGAAACCTGGGATGATTTACCGGATAGTATTTCCTTTATGGCAGAAATCATTTCTGAAAATCATTCTGAAAAATTATTTTTAGATGGTGGTGGTGGATGCAGTGCTGCTAATTTATTGGGAAGATTTTGTTCTGAAAAATCAGAAATACAAAATTTAACAAAAGTAATCGCTCAAAAAGAAGAAGATCTAAATCCAGACTATATTCTGGCAGAAATTATTCACTTGTTAGATGCAAGAATAGGAAACGTAATCAGAAGACCAACACTCCGAAAATATGAAATTCCATACTTAGCACAATCCATTTTACCCGAAGAATATCAGATACGAATAGACGATCTATATATTTCGCTAAAAAATAACAGGATAGTGCTTCGTTCTAAGAAATTTAATAAAGAAGTTAAACCTTATCTTACGAATGCTCATAATTACGCGGCAAACCCTTTACCTGTTTATCATTTTCTCTGTGACCTGTATTCACAAAATATTAGATCAGGACTTTATTTTAATTGGGTAGATTTAAAACATATTTATAACTTTTTACCAAGGGTTGAATATGAAAATATCATTCTGTCAAAAGCATCTTGGAGAATTACGAATAAAGAAATCCATAAATTCTCATTGCTTATAAATAATAAAGACCAGTTTTTCTCAGAAGTGAAAAGGTGGAGAAAACTAAAGCAAATCCCTCAATGGGTACAATGGGTAAAGTCGGATAATAAGCTCACCGTAAACTTGGAAAATTATGATCTGATAAAAATGTTTATTGATTCAGTGAAAAATGAAGAATCTATTATCATTGAAGAATTTTTGTATAACGAAAATGATGATTTTAAAAGAGAATTCATCTTCCCCATGTATAAAGATAAATAGATGTTTTTAATGAAAAGAAGATTCGTCCCAGGAAGTGAATGGCTGTACCTGAAAATCTATACAGGTGTAAAAACTGCCGATCTCATCTTAGAAGAAGCATTACAACCTTTGATAAAATATTTAAAGGAAAACAATTCTATTTCAAAATGGTTTTTCATTCGTTACAATGATCCTAAGCAGCATCTTAGAATAAGATTCATGTTAAATGACAATAATGATTATAACAAGATTCTTAATAAAATCCATGAAAGCCTGAGAGAATATATTGAAAGTGGAGAAATTTCGAATATTCTGATTGATACCTATAATCGGGAGATTGAAAGGTATGGTGAGAAAACCATTGAAGAAGCTGAAACCTTATTTTATAGAAGCAGCGAGCTTGCTTTACAATGTTTAGATTATAATGATGAAGAAAAAATTATGATTTCTCTTTTTTATATTGATCAAGTTTTGACTACACTCAATTTTTCAGTTGAGCAAAAACTAAATTGGATCAGGGATTTTAATACAGATTTTAAACAGGATTTTAATGCAGACAAAAAGCTTAATTCTCAATTAGACAAAAAATATCGGGAGTTTAAATCAAAATATTTAGATTTTACTCAATCGGCAGACTTTTTTGAAGAAAGAGATATGATTATCACCAATATTGAAGAAAGTAACTCAATATTACAGAATATCATCCTCTGTAATGAAAATCAGTCTTTAGATATGTCAATGCAAAGCTTTTTCAGCAGTATATTTCATATGAATATCAACAGGGTTTTTGTTTCTAATCAGCGCTTATTTGAAATGGTGATTTATGATTATCTAATGAGATACTATAAGATGAAATTGAATATGCAGATTTTCGATAGTAATCAAAGCTAATGTTCAGGAAACTGCTGTATTGGAAACTCATCATCCTTTTAATCAAAATGATTCCGGATAAATTCGTTTTCGCTTATATTAAAATCATTAAATTTATCGCCTTAAATAATTAGAGACTCCATTTTACGCTAAATAAATGAATTCAATTGTAATCAATGTAGGAAACAGCAATATCAGATTCGGTCTTTTTCATGATGACAACTGTTATATTTCCTGGGTAATCAATACCAAGCCATACAGAACGCCGGATGAATTGTATGTTCAGATGTCAATGTTGTATCAGACCTATAAAATCGAGCCGAAGGAAATTCATAAAGTGATCATCGGTTCTGTTGTTCCCCCGCTTACCAAAGTGATGAATGCGGCGATTAAAAAGATTCATGATCTCGATCCCGTGATTGTTGACCGGACGACACCCTCCGGAGTTGTGGCAAAATCTAAGCAGATGGGAACGGACATTTATGCCAATCTCGTAGCAGCACACCATCTGTATCCCGACCGGAAAAAAATTGTGCTGGATTTCGGAACGGCCCTTACGGCAAGTTGTGTTGCGGAAAACGGGGAAACTTTAGGGGTTATTATTGCTCCAGGGATTATAACGGCTCTGAATTCGCTGATCGCACAGACCGCCCAGCTTCCAAGTATCGAATTGGTAAAGCCGAAAACCGTACTGGGGCTTGATACCGTTACCTGTATGCAGAGCGGGATGGTCTACGGGTTTTTAGGAATGGTAGAAGGTTTTATCGACAGAATCAATGACGAAGTGCAAGACCAATGCTTTGTGGTAGCTACCGGAGGCGTGTCTCATGTATATAAACCGCTGACCGACAAAATTCATGTGATGGACAGGCTCCACACGCTAAAAGGACTGTATTTTTTAGGAAAAGATTTATAGGCAAAGGTTTAGGTAGAAACTGAAGTCAATGTTTAAGTATATTTTAAGCATAAATTACCTTAACCTTAACCTCAGCTTCAACGTCCACGATCATCTCTTTGATTTAAAGAATTCTTTCACAATGGAAGCGCATTCATTTTCTAAAACTCCTGTTATGATTTCTGTTTTGGGGTGAAGGGTGAGGTGTTTGTTGATAAAGCCGCGCTGTTCGTCTCTGGCACCGATAACGACCTTTGAGATCTGCGCCCAGGACAGGGCTCCCGAGCACATGACGCAGGGTTCCAGGGTTACATAGAGTGTACAGTTTTTCAGGTATTTCCCGCCAAGGAAATTTGCGGCAGAAGTGATGGCCTGCATTTCTGCATGCGCGGTGACATCGTTCAGGGTTTCGGTAAGGTTGTGGGCCCGTGCAATGATGCGGTTGTTGGACGCCACGACACAGCCGATCGGAACTTCATCCTTTTCCAGGGCGATTTCGGCTTCGCTGAGCGCCATTTTCATAAAGTATTCGTCGGTAAACATTTTAATCAAAATTTAAATTAAAAGGAAGCCGAAATCTGTATCTTGTCGGATATCCGTCTATCCTCGCAGGTTCCCATTTGTACTCTGTAAGATATACTGCAAGTTCTGCCTGTCTGTTGAAATCACCATTCGTTCCTTCTGCCTTTACATTGACAATGCTTCCATCTTTTTCGATAATCATGGTTACCACACTACTTATTTTACCTGTAGCATTAATATTTCCTGCACAGAATTTGTCGGCAATTTCCTGTTTGAAACCGTTGATTCCTGTAGGATAGCTTGGTGAGATTTCTCCTTTCTCATCAAGTGGCTGAATAGTTTTAGGATCAAAATGAATAACAGGCGGATTCAATTTTATATTGGAAAGTTCGGCTAAATATTCGTCATTTCTTTTAAGCTCTAAAGAATTTAACTCCTTTTCCTTCTGTGACTGAAGTTCTTTAGTTTGTTTCTTCGAAAGCTTTGCAGTCGCCATGCTTTCGTATTTGGCAATAATACTTTCAAATTCCGGAGCATATTTTTCTTTGATAAGTTTTAAACCTTCTCTTTGCTGCGCGCTGATAAAACTGAATAGTAAGATAGAGAGAATAGAAAAGTATTTCTTCATAAAAAATTATTCAAGATTCATCGTTAAAGGGAGCCGGAACCGGTATCGTATGGGAGTGCCGTTCACGATGGCCGGTGAAAATTTTTGCGGAACCGAGTACAGGGCAATTTCGGCCTGCCGGTTAAAGGTGAAATTATCTCCCCGGGCTTCAACATTCGTGATGGTGCCGTCTTTTTCAACAATAAAGGCGATATCTGCTTTAACGATTTTCACTTCAGAATATACACCCTCGAGATAAAACAGGTCGGCAACCTCTTTCCGGAGTTCATTGATTCCCCCTGGATAATCTGCCACTTTATCGGGGCCTGAAATCGGCGTAGCTGCATTTTCACCGGATGGCGTTTTAGGAGTTATGTTAATCCGGGAAAGATCCTCCAGGTTTTTAGTCTTTAAGAGAACCGCCGTGAGGGCTACATTTTCGATACTGTCCATTTTCTGCATAAACAGCAGATAATCATTCTTCACGGAAGCCTTTCGGAAATTGTCTGTTTCGGCATCAAATTTCTTTTTAAACTCGGTACCGAGCATAGCGCGATGCTGGTTGTAGTATTGTTTAACGAGCCTGAAATCTTCGGTCTGCTGCGAACAGCAAAGAAAGGAAATTAAACAAAGCAGATATGAAAACAGGAATTTCACGTGATATATTTATGTAAATGTAGTCAAAAATCCTTTATCTGTTTCAGTCTTTCATATAGCGGCTTAAAGACTCCTGCAAATGGTTACGGATTTCATCAACTAAAATCTTCGGTTCTAAAACCTGTACTTCTTTCCCATAAGACAAAATCTCCTGCATAAAATCGTAAGTGGGGTGTAGGAAGAATTCAAAAAATATTTCTTCCGGTGTTTCTTTTGTTTCTTTCTGAGACTGGTGAAGCGGAAAACTTTTAATATATTCTCCCTGATGCCTGCTGCATTTCAGAACAATTTTCTGAGGGTTTTGTGCAGTGAGGTTCATCACGCCGAAAGCATTTTTAAAATGTTCCCTGAAGTTATACTTATACTTTTCCCTGAACTGCTTATCGCTTACATCCAGATAATTGATCCTGTCGAGACCGAACGATTTCAGGGCTTTATCTTTTGTGTCGATGGCAATAAGGTACCACCGGTCTTTAGATTCTTTTAAAGCTAAAGGATGAACTTTCCGCGAGGTCATCAGCTTGTTTTTATAATTGTAATGCTCAAAGGAAACAATTCTTTTGTTTCGGATGGCGAAAAACAGATCGTAGAAATGATCGACTCCGGTGGGTTTCCGGCTTTCAAAAAAGATAAAATCTGAGAAGTCAGGATGCAGGTTGAGGGCATTGCTCACCTGGAAAGATTCCAGCAATTTCTGGTTGTATTCGTCGACTTCCATAATGGGTCGGCTTTCGATATAATAACGGTTGTCTCCCTTTTTTTTGTTATGGATCGACAGGTTGAAAAGGTCGGAAATCTCCCGGATGTCTCTTTGTAAAGTACGGATCGAATAGCTTTTAATATCCGCGTCCTGAAATTCGAAAGAGTTGAGCAGATATTCCTCGAGCTGTCCGTAGGTAGCCGGAGAACTTTCTAATCTTTTGATGATTAACGCATATCTTGTCAGGTAAAAGTCTTTTTTCATTATTAAAAGTTTCTGACACAAATATATGGGCTTCATGCGACAAAAGGTGTCGTGTTTTATTTTTGTGGATAAGTTTTAAAGAGTGATCGGTTAAATTAGAATTTTGTATTGGCATTTAAAAGTCAGTTTTCCGGCTCATTTCAAAATATACTGAAGGAAGTTTTTAAAAGAAATATCCCTTTTCATAAAGTTAAAGCAGCTATTGTAGACTGCTTTATTATTTTAACTCATAAATGTTTTCCAAAATTATAGTTATCAGCAATAAAGTCGTGGCTATTATGGCTATATCTACATTATAAACTATTCTATTGAAAGATACATTGGTTTATTTTCTGCCAAACATTCTTCTGCAATAGTTACGATTTTGTAGAAATCCTGAATATTTCTGCTTTTCGGACTTATGAGACTAAGATTCATATCATACGATTTACCTTTCTATTCGAAGACCAGGCTTTTGTATCTCCTTCCTTCCACAGGTTCTATTAAAGATAAGTTTATGTCTATTTGATCTTCAAAAACATTCTTTATCTGTTCTGTTTGTTCTTTGCTTAATGCAAAATCCTTAAAAGTTTCATCTACTTTTTTGCCTAAAACTGTTTTTAATAGTTCCTGATATAAAGGTACAATAGTACTTGTTTCCTTATTTATTCCAAAAAAATCATACTTCTTTTGATAGGAAAAAGTTTTATTATAATCCTTATCGAAAAAACTTTCATTACTTATAATTATCCTATACATAAATTTACTTTAAAAATTTAATTATTGTTCTAGTTCTTTTGATATCATCTTCACTTTTCCATAGAGCATTTTTAAAACCTTTAGCTTTTGACCATTTTCCTGTGAAAGTTTCATAGGCCGCTTTTTCATAAGACATTCCATTATCTACAGCTTCCCAAAAAGCTTTAAGATTCACCGATTGCCCACCATAAGGATTATATACTCCATCTGCTTTCCAGAAACCAAGTATTCCGTCTGCTTCATCTATTTCTTTATTTTTCTTCATAAATTCATAAGTGTCATCCAATATCACTTTGCCTATTTCTGCAAATTTATCGGTAACTTCTTTACTGATATTAATATCCCCGTAAATAATTTTTTCTCCTGCATTAATCGGTAATTGATGCAATGCTGCTTCCTCTGTTCGGCTATAAGAGCATCTTTCACATGCTCTGGAAAACCGATCTTAGATATTTCTTCTGCATGGTAATGTTTGTTGCCATTAATACTCTGTTACTTTATCCATATATTTTCATGATATTAGAAAATAAAAATCCACTTCTCATATACTTCGGAAGTGGATTCTGGATAAAAGATTATTCTTCTATTACTTCTAAGGACTGTGGTCCTAGTATAAATTCCATTTTCAATGTTTTTTCATCAAATGCAACTGTATAAAAAGCATCTCCTCCATATTGTTGGCTAGATATAGAAACCATGTAAGATACTAAATGCATTTTTTTGAAACTACCATCTCTTTGCTTGATACTTCTTAGAGTAACATATTCTATAGAATTTGGATAATATTTTTTTTCTTTCCTCTCTAAGTAATCTTTTACTCTCAGTACTAATTCTTGTCCTATCATAATTATTTTGGTATTTTAATCTTTCTAATTTCTAATTGTAATACATATTCTGCATCAAAATAAATAAAAGCATGGTATAATTCTTCATCATTAAGATTAAAGCTTTTAGCGTTTTTCACTGGTCATACACATACTTTTCTCTTTTGTATCGATTGATCCAGTTTTTAACAGTATAATTTGCTTTATTTACTCCTGCCAAAGGAGCATCTTTCACATACTCTGTAAAACCGATCTTAGACATTTCTTCTGCATGGTAATGTTCTTATGCCATTAACACTTTGTTACTTTATCCATATATTTTCCATGATATTAGAAAATAAAAAATCCACTTCTCAATATACTTCGGAAGTGGATTTTGGATAAAAGATTATTCTTCTATTACTTCTAAGGACTGTGGTCCTACTATAAATTCCATTTTCAATGTTTTCTCATCAAATGCAACAATATAAAACGCATCGCCTCCATATTGTTGATCACTAATCGAAACCATATAATGAACTAAATGCATATTTTTGAAGCTATTATCTCTTTGCTTCATATTTCGAAGCCCTCTATATCCTATAGAATTTGGGTAATATACTTCTTTTTTCTTCTCTAAGTAATCCTTGACTCTTTGTTCTAATTGTTTTTCTAACATAGCTATTTTGGTATTTTTATATTTCTAATTTCTAGTTGATATAAATATTCTGCGTCGAAGTAAATAAATGCATGGTATAATTCCTCATCATTAAGCTTAAAATTTTTAGCGTTTTTCATAAGTTGGTCATACACATATTTCACTGCAGCATCATCTCCCATATTCTTTAGCTTTTCAGCAAGAGCTTCCACCTGTTTTTTTGCTTCCTCTAAAAACCGTAAACCCTTTATATTCAAGTCTCGTTATAAAGTTTCCATATGGAACATTCACTGGGGTTGCCGTCGATTGAAAACCAAGCTTAGGTTTCAGACCAAGATTCCCTAGAGTCTCCGCCGTTTCCCTGCTAAAGCCCAATCCTAAAAATTCTTTGGCTTTGGAAAGTTTATATCTTGCCTTTTACAACCAATCTGTTGTGGGAATCTTTTAAAGTAAAAGCAGCCATTGCTGACTGCTTTCTGTTCTAACTCATAAATGCTTTCCAATCTTTCATCAGATCAATAAGTTCCTGTAATGGCATCTTAAAGCTTTGGTTCGCTTTGTCTTCAGCTAAAAAATATGCCGTATCGTTTTCTATATCTAAATTCCCATTACCATAAGCAATATCCCAGTTATTCCCCAGAGGCGCAATAATTTCTTCCCACGTTTTTGCCCCGCTTTTTACATTTTCCAAATCATCTATCACTTCCTGTATATCGTCTAAAAAACGGAATTGTCCAACGAAAAGGCTTAGCAATATATATTTATCATCGGTAGCTACCGGTCCAGTAATTTCTTCTCCGTCTAATAGACTTTTTGTTTTAAAATTTATTTTATTCATTTTAATAATTTTATTTAAAGTATATATATGCTGTAGTTATTTCTCTACTTTTTGCATCAATGTAAAATTCAATCTCAATACCTTGTTTTGTAATACCTCTATATTTGTTTCCTTGTCTAAAAGTTATATTCTCACTTGCTTCTTGTACTACTTTTTTTATTTTTGATATGTCCCATTCCTTCGGAAAGAAAGTATGCTTATCTTTTTTCGTAACAAACTCTCCCAATTCTTCTACCCAGTATTTTATTTTGGAAATTAATACTTTTTCTCCGGTTGGTAAGAATTCTACTGAAACATGTTCATATATCTGTATGAGTTTTTTATTAAAATTATCCAATACATGCATTCCTCCTTTCGATTTTATTTTAGCTTGATATGGAGGTTTTATCGTGGTTTTAGCTCTTCCATTTCCTAATAAATATTCATATTCTTCCAAAATTCGGGAGGCATTATTCTGTTCAATTCCATTAATAAGTATTTTTTTAGGAAGTTGTGCATTTACAATTTCAATCTTAACGTGTCCCTGTACAATATGTTCTTCAAATTTTTTGCTAATCAGAAATACTTTCTCCAACAAATCATCCAAATATTTCACTGCAGCCTCATCTCCCATATTCTTTAGCTTTTCAGCAAGAGCTTCCACCTGTTTTTTGCTTCCTCTAAAAACCGTAAACCCTTTATATTCAAGTCTCGTTATAAAGTTTCCATATGGAACATTCACTGGGGCTGCCGTCGATTGAAAACCAAGCTTAGGTTTCAGACCAAGATTCCCTAGAGTCTCCGCCGTTTCCCTGCTAAAGCCCAATCCTAAAAATTCTTTGGCTTTAGAAAGTTTATATCTTGCATTTAAAAACCATTTTTCTAAAGCCTGCCAGAACTTCTTAAAAATTAAGTCATTTTTAAAAATAAAAGCAGCCATTGTAGACTGCTTTATTATTTTAACTCATAAATGTCTTACAAAATTATAGTTATCAGCAATAAAGTCGTGGCTATTACAGCTATATCTACATTGTAAACTATTCTATCGAAAGATACATTGGTTTATTTTCTGCCAAACATTCTTCTGCAATAGTTACGATTTTGTAGAAATCCTGAATATTTCTGCTTTTCGGACTTATGAGACTAAGATTCATATCATACGATTTACCTTTCCATTCCAAAGTCCAACTTTTATATCTCCTTCCTTCTACAGGTTCTATTAAAGGTAAGGTGTTGTCTATCTGTTTTTCAAAAACAGCCATTATCTGCTCTGTTTGCTCTTTATTTAATGGGAAATCTTTAAAAGTTTCGTCTACTTTATTACCTAAAACCGTTCTTAATAAATCCTCGTAAAAAGGGACTATGGTGCTTGTACTGGAAGCAATTGCAAATTTTTCATAACTATCATTTTTGTAATAATCTAAAGGACTTTTATCGCTTTCCGTTACATTAGATATTATTATACTACTCATACTTTATTCTTTAATAAATTTTACAACGACTCTAGTTTTCAATACATTCACTGATGGATCTTTTATAACAGCCTTTTTAAATCCTTTAGCTTTTGCCCATTTCCCTGAAAAAGTTTCGTAAGCAGCTTCTTCGTAGGACATTCCATTATCTACAGCTTCCCAGAAAGCTTTTAGGTTTACCGATTGTCCTCCATAAGGATTATACACTCCATCTGTTTTCCAGAAACCGATCATTCCATCTGCTTCACCTATTTCTTTATTTTTCTTCATAAATTCATAAGTGTCATCCAATATCACTTTACCTATTTCTGCAAATTTATCAGTAACTTCTTTACTGATATTAATATCCCCGTAAATAATTTTTTCTCCTGAATTAATTGGTAATTGATGTAAAGCGGCTTCTTCTGGTGACATAATCTGTAAATACCCCGAGTGTTCCCCATTTATAAAATAATCAATGTAAATTTCTTTACCTTCTTTAGTTACTTTACGGACCATTTTTAAAATTGCTTCGCCAAATTTATCTACTAATGTTAGCTCTACTTCCGCCGCCTGATCACCTAATCTTTCTATATGCCAAACCTGTTGCAGGCAATTCTTAAATTCAGTCATTTTAAAAAATTAAAGCAGCCATTGCTGGCTGCTTGCTGTTCTAACTCATAAATACTTTCCAATCTTTCATCAGATCAATAAGCTCCTGTAATGGCATTGTTAAATCTTGATAAGAAGTAGAATTATAGTTATCTGCGATGAAGTAAGCTGTATCCTTGCTACATTTAAAATCTCCGCACATATAGCCTATTTGCATAAACATAAGATTACCATTCGCTTCTAACCAAGTTTTACTTTCATTTCTTACTCCTTCCAAAATATCTATGATCTCTTGAATGTTATTTGGAAAACGAAACTGGCCAATAAAAAGGCCTAATAACATATATTTTTCATCTGTAACTCCTTCATGTTTACCTAATTTTGGGTCATTTATAAATTTTATTTTATCCATTTTTTTTAATGTTTAAAGATTATGTACGCCGTTCTAATTTCTCTAGTATTTTCATTAATATAAAATTCAATTTCAATACCTTCTTTACTTATTCCTTGATATTTATTTCCCATTATCTGTTTTGCATTTTCACTCGCTTCTTGCACTACTTTCTTTATTTTATTGATGTCCCATTTGCTAGGAAAAAAGGTGTGAGTATCTTTCTTTAGAACCCATTTTCCCATTTCTTGTATCCAATACTCTATTTTCGCTAAGCGAACTGTTTCTCCTGTTGGTAATACTTTAGTACCAAGATTTTCTGCAATTCTTACCAGTTTATTATTCAGCTTATTTAGAATATGAAAACCTCCTACCGTAGGACTATAATTAAATCCCCTTTCTGCTGCTTTTCCTCCTCGACTGGCCAGATATTCATATTCTTCTACAAGATTTTCAGCTTTATATTTCTTTATCCGGATGTGCCCGTCTTCTACATGTTCTTCAAATCGTCTTCCTATGATAAAAATGCCTTCCAGTAAATCATCAAGATATTTCACAGCAGCTTCTTCACCCATTTCCTTTAGTTTTTTAGCAAGAGCTTCCACCTGTTTTTTGCTTCCTGTAAAAACCGTAAACCCTTTATATTCAAGTCTGGTTATAAAGTTTCCATAAATACCTGCATTGAATGTTGTTTGCTGGAAAGTAGTTTTAGGTTTCAGTCCAAGATTTCCTAAAGTCTCTGCAATTTCCCTGCTGAAGCCCAATCCTAAAAATTCTTTGGCTTTGGAAAGTTTATATCTTGCACTTAAAAACCATTTTTCTAAAGCCTGCCAAACCTGTTGCAGAAAAGTCTTAAAGGCCTTACCTCCTTTTGAGAAAAGTTCCAGTAAAGCACTTAATGCTTTATAGGTCTGATCCTTTCCATACTTTGCCGCGGCTGAAATGGCGGCTCCGACTTCTTTATTTACTGCTTCAACGATTTCTGCAATTTTGCCTAATTTAGCAACTTTCAGAACCTGTGTAAAAGGTATAAAAAAACTGGCAATAAAAGCAATCCCGCTTCCTCCAATATAAGAAATCCTTACCCAATCATAATCTTCTTTATTGTGGGTTTTGCAAAAATCCAGCACCCTGTCATACATCTCCGAGGCTGCGGTTCCCAAATTATTCCAAAAATCTCCTCCAAATAAAAAGTCATAGATATTATCCAGGATTTCCATAGCACCCTGAAAGTCCAGAATTGTGTTAAATGGCGCTTCCAGGATACTTCCTATTAACTTAAAGAGCGAAGATATAAAATCTACCAATCCATTCCACAATCCGCAACGGTAAGCAATCCACATTTGCATTTTTCCTGCCAGGAAGTTACCCAATTCGTTATCTGCGGAACTATAAACTGCTTCTACCTCTCGTGTAATGAAATTGTTATAATCTCGGATAAATGTTTTTATTGCGTTCGAATATTTTTTAATGTATTCTTCAAGGATATGAGGCGTAATGTCATGGAGATCCAATTCTTTTTTATCTACAAAAAGCTTATCGATATCATTGAGAAAATCATCTGTAATGATGATCGTTTTGAGAAGATTATCTTTGTCAAAAAAATAGTCTTCACTTTGGGTATCCCAAAAGTCATCTGATATTCTAAGATAATCCAGACCGTTCCCTATTTTATTACAAACCCATCCTATAGCCTTTGATGTAGAAAAGAAATAGAGAAGTCCCTGTTTGAGAGTTGTTAAAATATTCTCCAGGTTTACATTGGTCTTTTCAATATTTCCTTTTTCAAGAAGCTCTTTTATTATATCTGTACCAAGGGCTGTATTGCTTGATAAAGAGTTCATTACTGAGGAATTAAAGAATCTTTCGTCCGGTTCTCCGTCTTTATTGTAGAATTGTTTTTTTACAAACTGAGAAACTTTAGCATAAAGTTTTTTGGAAGAGAAGAAATCTTCATCACCTTCAATAAAAAAATAAATATCATTTTCTCCTAATTTTGACGCATTGTATGCCTCACGAACCTTATTTCCGTCGTCTGAGAAGAAAAAATAAACGGTAAACATAAGTTTTTCATCAGGGTCCCGTATTCCATTAAGATTTTTATCAAAAAAGAAATCTAAAGAGGTGTACAAATAACGATCTTTAGTTGTCTTTTTCAAATCGTTTATAACAGTAAGATCTCCTTTTTGTTCTGTCTGCGCATCTATGAAATAAGAATTTTTGATACATTGTGCTGTTTTACTGTTATTTGGAGGCTGTATCTGTAGCAATGGACTCACATTGCTCATGCCCCTCACGGTTTCTCCGAGTTGAATAGGTTGTGACATTGTGCTTTGGGTACTGAGGAAATCCTGAAAGCTTTTATTGTTTTGCCCCATTACCGAAGAGAAATCCAGGATGTCTCCGTTCTGCCAGTCTGCCAGAAGTTCTTGCTGTGAGGCGTCGTCAAAATCCTGTATTTCATTTAAATAATCCTGAAAATTCATTAGGTTTCATTTTTGTGTTAAACAATCTTTTCCTTTTCCCCTTCCATGGTGGGAAGGGGATTTACAGTTTCAGGAAAAGTTCAGATTTTAAATTACTGAAGGGCTTCTTTCAGTGCCGCTAAAGGGAGTTGGGCCACAACTTCTTTTGGATTGTCGTTTGTGGTGAGCTGAAGAAATCCTTTATTGAGTTCGATATTGTCGACAAATTTGTCCTGGCCTGAATTGAGTTGAGATTCAACAATAGAAAACTCGGTTTCTGTCACAACATCGGAAGGAACTTCAAACTCGGCAGGATCTTCCTTGGTGAACGGTAAAGCCGTAGCAGTCACCAGGCCAGCCGAATCTTTCTGAAGAATATTCAGCGACGTTGGCAAGGTCGTAACCCAGGCTTTTCCTTGTTTTACGCCTAACGGTTCGCGCATTTCATCAACAATGCTCATGTACATCGGATCTCCGATAACCGGCACTTCGCCACCATTCCAGATTCTTCCGGTTGTTAAGAAGAACTGAACAGCATCTTCAAATCCGGGATTTACGGTCACAATCACTCTCGCCATACCCGCCTGCAGAAAACTTCTGAATAGAGGATCTGCGCTTTCAGACAAATACATATTCTGCCATTCTTCACGGTTTGCCCAATAATACGGATAGAAAGTGTACTGCATGATGGTCCACTCGAAAGCCTGTTCCATAAATTTGGCTAAAGCAGTGTACTGATCCAGGTTGTCATCTAAAATGATACTGAAATCCTGCATGGCTTTAGCGCCATTGGTAAGTTTTTTACCCAATGCTGAATAATCCTGAAGCAAGAAAGCGATACAGTTGTGTTTAAGAATAACCCTTTCCATATCACGATAGAAGTTGGATAGTTTTTCCTTATTGGCTTCTTCCTGTTCTTTTGCCGCTGCGGCCAGTTCTTTTTTCTTCTCTTCAAATTCAGTATAAGCCTCCTGATAAGCTTTGATGATGGCATCAAAGTTTTCCTGTTTCCATGCATTCATATAGGCATCGGAAAGTTTACAGGTAATTTCAAAATTGAAATTTACGGAGTCAATATTCGAACCCTGATACACGAAATCATAGCTGCCTGTGACATTTTGCGGAGAAAATTCTGCAACAGCATCGATGGAAGTGCTTCCGTTAGAAAAATAAGCCATGCCCCCGCTAAAGTTGCTGGTCGATAAACCACTTCCTCCTCCTCTGTTTCTTTCGAACCCATACCACATTTTTACGTGACTTGCCTGGTAATTGGCGGGAATATCAATCGTTAAATGCTTATAGCCACCATCACCATTGAGCTTTATCCATTGCAGCCCTGTGGTAAATTTTTTGGTCGAATCGATGAGTTCCGTCAGTTTTACATTATAAATACTGGCCCAATGCTGTATTTGAACCACAGTAGCTGATTTAGAATCGGCCATCGTCCAGGGCGCATCGGCTCTTCTTGGATCAACAGGCGCCGTTAATGTTTCTGTTACGGTAGCTGCGGTGGCCAGGCGGTGTAATTTTGCCGGTTCGGGGATCATGAATTCGAACATCGTACGCTTACCATAGTTGTAGATCTGGTTTTTCATTTTCTTATCTACCCATCGGTAGACGCCGATCACATGCTTGTCGCCGTTCCTGTTGTCAAATCCGTGCGCATTATTTTCTTCAAACTCTTCAATGATCTTTTCTACTCTTTCTTCTGCTACTTTGGCTAAAATTCTCTCGGTAGCCTTCTCAGTGATTTCCTGGGATTTTGCAATGGCCTGTCGGGTACTGTTTTCTTTGGCATTATGCGAGGCAAAGCTGCCTCCGACCTGGTAAGAATTTCCGCCATAATTAAAATGAGCCTCTGCATTGATGTCCTGCTGAATGATATTGGCTACTTCAGACTGCATATCATTTCTTGTGGTAGAGGTTGTATCGTTTAAATTTTCCCTTTCTGTCGATTTCGAAGTCGTCGTCTGAATTTCACTTCTCCGTAATTTTCTGGTTGATTTTTGCTTAAATTCTTTGGCCATAATGTTCTCAATATGAGTCACCTCACCGGGAACATAAGCGTGGGTGGTTTGTACCACCTTAAGATAATCGGCAATTCCTAATCTTTTGACTCCAAAATGCTTTGGAAAAAATACGCCTGGCTGCGCTGTTGTCTCTCCGCCGGTGTTTTCTGATTCTTCAGAATATAAAATTCCGGTATAAGGCTGATTGATCGTTAGGTCTGTGTATTCCAGGGTTGCCTTCTTGCCATTGTTAAAGAAAATCTGGATGACTAATGACCGGATCGTTTTTCCAAATTTATCCGTCAATAACGGAGGAAGTGTGACTTTGTTGTCTAGAATGCCAATGCCCGAATAAGTTTCCTCAAATCTTCCAAAATCCGTACTGGCAAAAACTTTTAGAGATCCTAAGCTCCATGAACTGCTTTCTGCCTGGTAATAGAAGGTAAGGCAGGCTGGCGTTCTTGAACTGACGGGGCTATAGCTTGCATTTAAATAATAAGATCTTGGAACGGTCTCGGAAAGACTGCTTCTTGAGCTGCTTACCGGTACCAGAATGTTCCCCAGGTTAAGATATTTCTGTTCCTGAAGAGGCGACTTCTGAAGCAATTGCTGAGTCGCAGCAGACAGCTCCTGGTCAATTTTTTCGAAAACTTCTGCATACGTATCGTAGAAATCACTCATTTTAACGGTAATTTCCCCAAGCTTTAATTTTCTGTTTGCGGAAACAGTAATATTTAAGAAATCATATCCGTCAAAGGGAATTTTTCCGCTTTCAGGTTCGGCGAAAATGCTTACAAATAATTTGAGATCATCTAAAGAAAGCTTGGCAACAAAATCTTCGAAATTAAGCTCGTCCTTAAAAACAAATCCAAACGGAGGAATTGTTAAAGGCTGCAGGCTTGAATAGAGTTTGTCAATTTCCGCCTGGGTCATTCCTTCCGTAATCTGGGCTTTAATGCGCTCAACCTGCACATTATAGGCGTCGATCTCCTTTTTATATTTATCTTTATAAGCCAACTGTGCGGTTTCATACGCTTTGTTCTTAGCTTTTATATATTCTGCCTGAATTTTTTCCAGCTTGGGTTTTAGTCCGGAAAGCCTTTCTTTATACAAATTCAGTTTTGAAACATCTGATATTTTATCACCTTCGGCTCTTAACTGGCTTTGAACCGATACCGGAAGTTCGGTATTCGTTATAGGATCTCTTTTTGAAGGTGCGGTGCCTTCGTATCCGTCTCCGAAAAATTTCATGGGCAACACGACACGTGCTTCCAGAGCCTTTGCCAGAAGGTTTTCCCCATTTAGCTTTACCAGATCCAGCGTGGGAGGCAGCGTACTCACGTATCCGTAATGAAGAGCTCTCAAAATATGAATGATTGCTTCTTTTACATAAAAATTATTTTCGGTAACCGTTTGAAAGATAAGGTTGTCCCATAATTCGGCCATTTTAGCCTGAATGGCTGTGCTGGTATATAAAGTTTTCGCTTTAGTTTGTTCTGCTTCCAGAAGAATTTCTTTTCTGGAGATTTTTCGCCCAATTTTTAAGGCGTCTGCAAAAACACCCTGTTCGATGTTCAGTTCCGATTCATATCCTTTGGTAGAAAAGCTTTTTGCCGCTCTTTCCAGGGATTGGAATTTAGCCAGTGCAGAATCAGCAGGATTTACCAGCTTATCAAAAAAGCTCGTCAGAGTGGAAGGTCTTAAGATAAACCCGAGATTTTCTTTTTTTGTTTCGGTTAATTGTGGATTTCGTAAGCTTACGAATCTGAAAAGTGTCTGTGAAGTATTGTTTTTACTACTTTCTATTGCCATTTGTATTAATTTTTTAATTGTTAAACAGTTTTTAAATAAGGATTTAAATGAAAATAATTACGCTAGAAGGCGTATGCGTTCTATTTTTTTACAGCTGATTCTTTTTACATGCATTTTGTTTTTTAGGGTTAATAATTTAGTTGAACAGTTTGTGCAAGGCTCCTGCTTAGATTCCGGGTTTAATTTTATTCATATATTAGTTTTTTAATGTAATGTCAGGCATTTTTCTGGCTGTTCATCATGGGGAATGACGAATGATCGTATGCTGGAAAGGAAGGGCTAAAAAGGAATATGTGCTTTACAAATCCTTATCAAGAATGTCGTTTTTGAAATCTTCTCTGAAGAAATTTTCAATATCGTTCAGGCAGTTTTCGTAATCGATTTCCGTGTTTTCGATGTCGCTCCAGTCGATGGTGTAGAGGTCTTCATCGAAAGCAATATCTGAGCTGTGATTTGGAGTTTCCATGTTATATTGATTTAGACTCGGGTTATCATTTAGTTTAAATAAAATCAGATTAAATCTGGGCAGGTATTGAAGCTTTCATGGTTATTAGTTTCTGATTCAAAGATATAAACGGGTGGCGACAGAACTTGACGTGATAAAAAAAATAACTCAAAAAATGAGTTATTTAGGTAAAGTCGCTTAAATCTATTTCGTCGCCCATGAGCATGAAAATATCCATTTCAGAGAGCAGTGATTTGAGCTTTACGGCGCCGATTTTCAGGTCATTATCAGATAAAATATAAATCCAGATTTTTCTGATAAAATCTTCAAACGGCTGGCTTTGATTATAAATCTGCGTATGGGTCTGAGCGGTAATTACAAGGAGCTGCTTTACAATTTCCCGGCATTCGTTCATCTTTTTCTCATAAGGTGTCAGTACGCTGAGGACGGTATTCTGAACATCGTACAAGATTCCGGCGGCAGTTTTTATCTGGTTTCTTTTAATGTTTGTGCCTCTTCCTTCTACCATTCTTGCCGCAATAATTTTACTTCTGAATCCTGCCAGTTCGGCCACTTCACTAATATTGTATGTTGAAAAGATATTCTCCGAAGCTTTTAACCAAAGCATGATTTTATCAATGAAGTAAGGATCTTTTTTTTCCAGAGAAGAAACGATTCCTGGAAACTCCAGCAGCTTTTCTTTCAGCTGGCTGACCAAAATAAACTGCGATTTTCTCATTATTCAGGAATTAAAGTTTCAACAATATTTCCGTTAATGTCTTCATAACGCGACCATTCCATCCCGGATTCACTTATGCTCATCTTGGCATAGATGAGGTACTTGGGATCAATATTCATGAGTTTGCTGGCTTCTACGATAACCTCATTTTCTTCTACTTTTTCGATGATTTTTCTGGCTTCAAAAAGCGTGCGGTCCCTGAGGCTGTTCTGGAGTGTATCAGATTTTACCTGATCCCATTTGAAATTCGGAAGATCCAGACAAAACTCCGTAATATACTGAGGAACGATATCAAATCTTTTTTCCTGTTCTACTGTAAGAGTCGTCGTATTTTCTTTCTTTATTTCGTTGATGGTGTCATCATAATATACTTCCATTTCGAGGAGAAAAGTCCTGAGTTTCTGGTCGCTTGAAGTATCGCCGGCATTGTAGCTCGTTTTCATCACTTTGGTAATCTCATCATAAGCGAAATCTCTCAGCTTGAGAATGGGTAAAACACCTCCCTGGGCAAAAGGAATAGTAAGGTCTACCGTTCCTATTTTCATTCTAGGGATAGAAAAATTTTTCAGCATTTCATCCTGAGCATATTCTCTGGCAATCTGTAAAGTCTGCAGATCGGCCATTTTTCGGGAAGAAGCAATTTCTGAAACAATTCCTCCCAGGTATTCATTTAATTTTGGCATGATAAGTTTTTTTTTAGGTTAATTAAGATGGTAGAAAAGGATGGCCGCAAGCGCAGCCATCCGAAAAAAATTAATTGTTGACTGCGGAAATGCTGTCTTCAAGCATATCCATCACTCTTGCAAGTCCGGCCGGCAATTCGTCATTTACCGCTCTTACATGAACCCCTAAAGTATAGGTTCTTTCGGTGGTTGATGTGCTCGATGACGTTTTTTTGTACGATGCAGAGGCATTGAACTTCACTTTCCAGAATTTTGCACTTAAACTGGCAGAACCGCTGAATTCGCTTGAAACATTCTGAGTTTCCACAGAGTTTAATTTAGCGTTAAAATCAATGGTCAGCTCATCAATTCTAAGAGCGGGAACGGTAAGCATTGAAAGAAAAGGAACCTTCAGGTTAACTTCCGCCTCCTTAAAAGGGCTGCTGTTTGGTCCGGAAGTGAGCGTTGAATCATAATCCGGGTTAGGAATTGATTTTTTGTAATTAAAATCTACGTACTTCAGCAAGTCGGGCTGTCCACTCGCTCCGGGAGTAAACCCAACTTCTTTAATAAAGTTCACCTGTGAGATGGATGCGTCATGTTGCGCTTTTACTGCAGCCTGCAGCGGACCGCCAATGTAAACGCTGAAATCTAAACTGTTTAATTCTTGTACTAAATTTGTTGCCATAATTAATGGATTTTTAAAGGTTGATAATTGATTATATAGCAGTGCTAGCAAACTGATATTCATGGGTAATACCTATCCTGTTCAGCACGAAGCTGAATACAAAGATTAACGGATAGGGTTGAGGTTATTATAGCCCGGAGAATCCGGCTATTGAATTTTCTAAATCAAAAACTACAGCGCTGTAGAATATTTTTCATGATATTTGGTTTTTTGGTTATTGTTTTTAGTTTCTGGCTCAAAGATATAATCACATAACGACAGAACTTGACGTGATAAAAAATTTTTCTTTAAAATAAAATTATAAGGTTTTTAGCTTATTTAAGCTTGGTATAAGTGGAAAAGCTTATATTTTGTTTTTTATCAGTTTCTGAACAATCTGGTTCAGGGTATCTCTGTTGTCATCAATATAAGACAGTCCTGCCTGTATGAGATTTTCAATATTCGATCTTCTCACATTATCCATCGCAGGAGAAGCATTTTTCAGCGAAGGATTGAGGCGGTAATAATTCTTCTGGTTTCTCTGTCCCAAAGTCTGAAACATTTGCCCCAGCTGGTAATCTACCGTTTCTGCATTGGCCGACATTAAAATATCAATAATCGGGTTTACCCAGCTTATTTTTCCGGCTTGCTCCAGCTTTTTAAAAGAATAGGATCTTGCCTCAATTCCGGTACCTATGGAAATAATAATCATATCGTTCACCGTGGGATGATTGGTTTTCTGATGGTTTTTCAGAACTTCCGCAAATGGGATTTTCCTGGCTTCCGCATAAGCGCAGAGTGACGGATTGTTGGCAAACATGCCACCGTCGATCAGGCTGAAGATCTGTCCGTATTTCGATTTGATCTGAACCGGTGAAAAATATGTAGGGGCTGCCGAAGTCGCTCTGCACACATCTTTCACATAGAAGTTGTCTGTGCTCAGACCTGCCTTCCACGAGTTGAAGAGTTTGGCTCTTCTGTTTTCGATGTCATAACTCGTTATCAGGCATGGTTTTATGAATTCTTTTAATTCTAAATTTCCAAAAAAGTCATTCAGGTTTTTTTCAAGTGCTTCCTGGGATATTTTTTTGTTGATCAGCCCAAAAGGATTGATCAGTCTTTCCCAAAAAGACACCTGAAATATGTCGCCACCTTTTTCAGCATATAATTCCAGCCCTTTTTGGATAGAATATTTTGCTTTCCGGTGTTCATCGGGACATAGAATGATGGATGCAATCAGGCCTCCTGTACTGCTTCCTGCCACAAAATCAAAATAATCGCCCAGCTTGGCGCCCGGCTTGTCATGAATCTGCAGCTGCTCTTCTATGTAGCGTAGAATAATGCAGGTAATGATTCCTCTTATTCCACCCCCGTCCAAAGAAAGAATGGTTGTTTTTTTCATTTGATTTTACTTTTTTTCGGAGAATTCCTGACGCCTTTAGACAACTAAAACCAACAGATTCCCGAAGAAAGGCTGTTGGTTTTAATTTTTATCAATGTCGTTTTTGGTTCTCTAAAGCAAAAGTAGGTAGGGGAAACGACAGAACTTGTCGCATTAAAATAATTTTTCAAATAAAAGAGAATTAAAGCATGACATAATCATCTTTATCCCTTTTCATTTTGATGAGTGTCCTCCAGCTTGTTTTGATAACACCTTTCGCGGTAGAGAGAGACTTTTTCTCAAAATGGGGCAGATCTTTAAAGGTTTTCCAGTTGCCGCCCCAGTCCCAGCCATGTCTGGCGAAAATTTTCACGCATTCGTACCAGTCGGCTACCTTATCGTTGTCCCAGTCTTTTGCCGTATCCCAGCTGGCGGTTTTTCCGTCGATCATCAGGCAGATATCAACGGCCAGTCCGTAATTGTGAATGCTTTGCCCGGCTTTGGCATTGGTTACTTTTTTCCCTGCCGTAATTCTTCCGATGGCATAGAGCTTTTCCTGTTCTTCAAAACTCCTTAGACCCTGGGTGATTCTTACTTTTGCCCTTCCGGTTAAGGCTTCATCGCATTCCTTAATAATTTGCTTCACTTCCTCTCTTACCGAAGGGTGAAGCTTTTCAATTCTTTGTAAAGTTACTTTGTCCATATGCTCAATGTGTTGATGTTCCGGAAGCAAAGGTATAAGGTCGGTGCGTCAAAACTCGACGTGTAATAATTTATTCATCTTAATATACTTGATTTTAATGCTAAGAATATGAAAATGAGAAATATAAAATAAGATATTTGTCAGGATATACCGATTTAAAGCAAGCAATTACCGGGAAATTTTATCATTCAGCTTTTTAATATCACTTCTTAATTCTAAGAACATATCTTTTAAATTATAGTTTTCAATATGGTCCGGCTCAAAATCTTCCGGGAAAATTCCGGAAGCATACTGCCAGATTTCCACAATTTCCCCCAGAGGAATATCATATGGAGTATAAAAAGAGTTGTCCGCCGCCACGGTGATTGATTTTTTATTTTTAGCCTTGAATCTTTTATAGGAAATACCGTCATTCAGCGTGACAAAAACATAACTCTTATTGGGTTTTAAATCTTCAATGTTCTCAACATACTTTCCGATGATGTAGGAACCGTCTTTAAACGGTGGCATTGAATCCCCTTTTGCGGGAAAAGCCCTGTATTTTCCATTGACTAGAAATGGCAGGGAAATTCGCTGTAAGCTTTCAATATACTCGGGATCGCTGTAGCCGGACAGATAGCCCATCGATGCTTTCTGCGGAACAATTTCAATACTGTTGTTGCCCAATTGATCCACCACTACCGGAAGAACAATACGGTTATCCGGCAGCCTTAAGATTTCTTCCAGCGGATATTTCCGGATATCTACCGAAACCAGAAGGTCGATGCTGACATTAAAAAACTTGGAAATCTTCACCAATACTTCAATCGGAGGTTCCGAACGGCCGTCTTCGTAAGAAACATACCGTGACCGGGTAATGATTAGCGTATCCGCCAGATCCTGCTGGGTGATCCCTTTCTTACCTCTCAAAAACCTGATGTTATCTGAAAAAACTGACATTGTTATAATTTGTAACAACAAATATACAAATTTTGTTTAAAAACGTAACTAATTTTGTCAGGTGGACCAGGCAATTGTACTTAATGTTATTATATAACGTGAACTCGAAATAACAGGCTGGAAGCTGGAAGCTGGAGGTTTCCCTTGTCAGCATTACGATTAAAGGTAAAATCATTAAATCGTTTGTTACCTATTAATAGAACTCTATTTGAAATCCTGACTCATTGGACTGGATTCTAGTATTTACTTAAATAAACGACTGAAAATAAATTAAATACGGCCGAATTCACGTTTATATATAGCTATGTACACAAAATCTAATTTTATGTACAAATGTTTAAATCTTTGTACGCAAAATTTACTTTTATGCACAAATGTCAAAACATTTGTACATACAATTAAGATTTATGGATAGATTATTCTTGTCCAGAATTATAATCATGGTTTAATATAATTGTCATTAATCCGGAATTAATATAAAAATTAGTGTTGCCGATTTTGATTTTATCTACAATTTTAATTTTATCTTCAGCTAATGAATTTAAATATTTAGCGGCAGTTCGTCTTTCAATTTTTAATTCATCTTGCAAAAACTCGATCTTAGTATAAGGATGTCTGAACAAATTATTAAGTAAATCTTGGCTGTAGAATTTGTAATTTTCGCGAATGTGATATTTATAGTCAAGCATTACTTCTTTGATACTGCTGATAAGTGCAATACTTTGTCTTGAAATAACTTCAACACCCTCTAAGATAAATAAGATCCATTCTTCCCATGTATTTTCGTTTCTGACTTGCTGAAGTAAGCGATAATAAGAATCTTTATTTTGAATAATATACCGGCTTAAATATAATACAGGATAATCCAGAAGATTTTTTATAACCAAATAAAGAATATTTATAATTCTGCCTGTTCTCCCATTACCATCATAAAATGGATGAATACTTTCAAACTGATGATGAATTACGGCCATTTTTATTAGCGGATGGATATCTTCTAATGAATCGTCATTAATATAATTGATTAAATTTGTCATCAATTCTATGATTTCATCTTTGTGTTGCGGCGGAGTATAAATAATTTCCTTTGTTCTGTCATTTTTGAGGTCTGTTCCGGGTATTTTACGATAACCGGCATCGTTCTGCTCCAAAACCTTATGAATTTCCAATAAAGTAGAATTGGTGAGAATATTATTTTTAGAAACCAAATCAAATCCAGTCTTCAGTGCCAACGCATAGTTTTGAACCTCTTTTGTAGCAGCAGATTTTACATATTCTGTATTAAGTTCTGCTCTAAATAGCTCATCATGAGTGGTAATAATATTTTCTACAGCGGAACTATCCTTTGCTTCCTGTAAAGCCAAAGTATTTAATAATATCGAAACATTCGGTAAAGATGCCGCAACGCCTTTTAATTCGGCCAAAGCAGCTTGTGCAATAGCAACTTTTTTCAATACTTTTTTTGTTTCTAAATCTTGAGCGAGAGGTAATTTCGGAACTTTATATGGCATATAACAAATTTAATATAAAATAGTTTTCAAAATAAATTATTTTATGTGTCTCTATGATTTTCTCATTTATGATTTTTACATAAAAACCTAATGTACAAACGTTTTTATGTCTTGTATTTACTTTGAGTCCTATTTCTTTCAGATCCTGCTGGGTGATCCCTTTCTTACCTCTCAAAAACCTGATGTTATCTGAAAAAACTGACATTGTTATAATTTGTAACAACAAATATACAAATTTTGTTTAAAAACGTAACTAATTTTGTCAGGTGGACCGAGCGATTGTACATATGGACCTGGATGCATTTTTTGTATCCTGTGAGAGACTCAGTAACTCTCAGCTTGACGGTATTCCCCTTATTATCGGAGGCGGCGACCGTGGAGTAGTCGCATCGTGTTCCTATGAAGCCCGGAAATTCGGGGTGCGTTCTGCAATGCCAATCCGCATGGCGCTGAGGCTCTGCCCGGATGCGAAAATCATCAAAGGCGACTATGAGCTGTACTCGAATTTATCCCACACCGTAACGGATATTATTCAGCAAAGAGTCCCGGTCCTGGAAAAAGCAAGCATTGATGAATTTTACCTGGATCTCTCCGGAATGGATAAATTTTTCGGATGCTATCAGTGGACCCAGGAAATCGTAGCGGCTGTAAAAAAAGAAACAGGGCTTCCGATAAGCTTTGCTTTGTCTGCCAATAAAACCGTTTCCAAGATCGGGACGGGAGAAGCCAAACCTGCGGGGAAAATGGAAATCCGGGAAACGGAGATCCGGCCATTTTTAAATCCTCTTTCCATCAGGAAGATCCCGATGGTGGGTGATAAAACTTTTCAGCTGCTCTCCCGGGTAGGAATCCGTACCATTCAGACGCTGTCTGAAATGCCCGTCCTGATGCTTCAGCAAATGATCGGGAGCAACGGCAAAGAATTGTGGAAAAAAGCCAACGGCATCGACGAAAACCCGGTAATCCCGTATTCCGAACGTAAATCCATTTCTACGGAAGACACGTTTTCAACAGATACGATCGATGTTCCGGAATTAAAAAGAATCCTTACCCGAATGTCGGAAAAGCTGGCTTATCAGCTGAGAAAGGAAAAATGGCTCACCTCGACCGTAGTCGTGAAGATCCGCTATGCCAATTTCGATACCGAAACCAAACAGAGCCGGGTAGCCTATACTTCGGCAGACCACACTTTATCAAGAGTTGCCCTGGAACTTTTCAACCGGTTGTATACCCGCAGGATGCGAATCCGGCTGATCGGCCTCCGCTTTACCGACCTGGTCCACGGAAACCACCAGATGAATCTCTTTGAAGATACCGAAGAACAGATGAATTTATACCAGACCATGGACTACCTTAAAAACCGTTTCGGAGCAGACGCTGTCGGCAGGGCTTCGGGATTTGATTTAGAAAATAAAACAACCCTTTAATCTTTTTGTTATGTACCTCAATTGCCATTCCTTCCACAGCCTGCGTTACGGCACCCTGTCCGTAGAAGAACTTGTGCAGAAAGCCAAAGCCCTGGAAATTAAAACCCTGGTGCTTACAGACATCAATACTGTCACAGGGATTTATGATTTTAAAAAAAAGTGTAACGAAGCAGGAATCAAACCCATTGCCGGAATGGAGATCAGGAAAGAAAACAGGCTGCTGTACATCGCCATAGCCCGCGAATTTTCCGGGATCGGGGAGGTGAACCGAATGATAACGGCTTATAATTGTGACAACGCAGAACTTTCGGAAACAGCTCCCAGGTTTGAAAACGTATCGGTGGTCTACCCGCTGCAGAATATTCCGAAAGAACTTAAAGACAACGAATATATCGGCATTCGCGAAGAAGAGCTGAACTTCCTGGTGCGTCCTGAACTGAAAAGACATCTTTCCAGAATGGTGATCCTTCAGCCGGTAACTTTCACTTCCCGGAAAGAATACAATCTTCACATGATCCTGAGAGCAATCGATAATAATACTTTGTTGTCCAAACTCTCCGAACACGACATTTGCCGCAAATCCGAATATTTTAAATCCGAAAGAGAACTTACCGAAAACTTCCAGTTTTATCCTGAAATCATTGAAAACACCCAAAAGCTCCTTGACGCCTGCAGCTTTGAATTTGATTTTAAAAAAGTCAGAAATAAACAGCATTATACCAAATCAAAAACTTCCGATCTGAAAATGCTGAGAAGGCTGGCCTATGTTGGATTAAAAAAAAGATATGGAGCCGATCATACGGAAGCGCGGGCCAGAGTGGAACGGAAACTTGAGGTGATAAACGAACGTAATTTCTGCTCCTATTTCCTGATTACCTGGGATATTGTCCGGTACAGCAACCGAATTGGGCTTATGCATGTAGGAAGAGGAAGCGGGGCGAATTCCATTGTGAGTTATTGTTTGGGAATTACCGACATCTGTCCGCTTGAGCTTGATCTCTATTTTGAACGCTTTCTGAACCTGAACCGGGATTCACCCCCGGATTTCGATATCGACTGGAGCTGGCAGAACCGGGATACGATTCTTGAATATATTTTTAAAAGATACGGGAAAGAGCATGTCGCCTTCTGCGGGACCAATGTTCAGTTTAAATACAAATCGATTTTCCGGGAAGTCGGTAAGGTTTTCGGGCTTCCGAAAGAAGAGCTCGACAGCCTGGCCAATGATCCTATCGAAAAACATGATGTGAATTCCATTGTAAAGCATGTTCACCGGTATGGTGCTTTAATGGAGAAATTCCCGAACCAGCGCAGCATGCACGCCTGCGGAATCCTGGTCTCCGAAGAACCGATTACCAATTTTACAGCACTGGAAATGCCGCCCAAAGGTTTCCCGATCGCGCAGTTCGATATGGATACGGCGGAAGACATGAAACTTGAAAAGTTAGACATCCTTTCCCAGCGCGGATTGGGGACGATCAATGATACGGTGGCACTCATTAAGAAAACCCGGGGAATCGATATTGATATCCGCGATACAAGTATTTCCAAAGATGAACCAAAATGCAATGAGTACTTAGCCATAGGGAGAACCATCGGCTGCTTTTATATCGAATCTCCGGCGATGCGCGGGCTGTTGAGAAGATTAAAATGCGATAATTACAGGATCCTGGTTGCTGCGTCTTCCATTATCCGGCCCGGTGTGGCCCAAAGCGGAATGATGCGGGAATATATTTTCAGGCATAACCATCCCGATCAGTTTGAATACTTCCATCCGGTATTTGAAGAGAACCTGAAAGAGACCTACGGAATCATGGTTTATCAGGAAGACGTTATTAAAATTGCCCAGTATTTCGGAGGGGTTTCCCTGGCAGATGCCGATACGCTCCGCAGGGCGATGAGCGGAAAAGGAAGATCGATTGAGAAGCTGCAGGAAGTAAAGGCTAATTTTTTTGATAAGTGCTTGAAAAAGGGACATTCCGAAGCGCTTACGGCAGAAGCGTTCCGGCAAATCCAATCTTTTGCCGGCTATTCCTTCTGTAAGGCGCATTCGGCTTCCTATGCGGTGGAAAGCTATCAGAGCCTGTACCTGAAAGTCTATTATCCTTTGGAATTCATGGTTTCGGTGATCAATAACCAGGGCGGGTTTTACCGCACCGAAGTGTATATCCATGAAGCGAAAATGTCCGGCGGGAATATCCAGCTTCCCTGTATAAATTCAAGTGACATCCAGACTACACTGAAAGCAAATGATATTTATCTCGGATTTGGCCTGCTGGAGGGGCTTGAGACAAAAATGGTCCATAAAATTACAGAAGAACGGGAAATAAACGGAGATTATACTTCGTTGGAAGATTTCATCAGGCGTATTCCTGTCGGGGTGGAAACCGTGCAAACCTTGATTTTCATCGGGGCCTTCCGGCTCACCGGTAAGCAAAAGAATGAGCTGCTGTTGGAAGCCCGGATGCTGCTGGCTAATTTCAAACCTGAAAACCGTGGAATGATGCTGATTGAAGAGCCTATGCAGCCATTCCGGCTCCCGGAACTGAAAAGGGAACGTTTTGAAGATGCTTTTGATGAAATTGAGATCATCGGCTTTCCGATTTCCTGTACGCCGTTCGACCTGCTGCAGACCAAATACCGGGGTTCTGTATTGGTAAAGGACTTACCGCTGTACCATAAACGTCAGGTAAAAATGCTGGCTTACCTGATCTCCAGAAAGCATATCCCTACGAAAAAAGGAGCCATGTATTTCGGAACATGGATCGATGCGAACGGAGAATATTTTGATACCGCCCATTTCCCGGACAGCCTGAAGGAGTACGATTTCCAGGGCGGAGGCTGTTACCTGCTGCTCGGAACGGTCGAGATTGATTATCATTTCCCGACCGTTACCGTCCACAAAATGGCGAAAATGCAGATGATTGCTGACCCGCGGTATTCTTCTGACCAGGAAAAAAATTACCAGGTACATCACAAGCTCCGGGAAGATGTCAGCATGACCTCGCGTAAGCCTTATCCACAGGCGCATGAAATCGGGCTTCCGAGACAAAGGATTAATAGCGGGCTGAGGTAAAGCAATTTTTATAGATTAAATTATCTCAACTGATAACGAGATTAAAGATTAATATTGTACGTATATATACCGTACGTGTATTTTGTTTTTACGGATTATTTCCGTACGTTTGTACAAATTTAAGTTATGAGTGTATCAACTAAAGAACATGCACGGTTTGATGCAAGACTTTCCAAAGAGCAAAAAGAGTTCTTTGAAAAAGCAGCATCCTTAGGTGGTTTCAGAAGTCTTACAGACTTTGTTATCATGGCTGTTCAGGAAAAGGCAAAGGAAATCATTCAGGAAAAGGAACGGATTATAGCTTCTGAAAAAGACAGCCGTATTTTTTTCGATGCTGTTACAAAACCGAAAGAACCTTCAGAAAACTTAAAAAATGCTCTGAAAGAGTATAATGCTTTTATATCAGATTTAAAAAATGATTGAGCTTTTAGACAAAAAGCACAAGCGGGAAAATTTCGATTGCGGAAAAGAGCTTTTAACTCATTATTTAAAGTTCAAGGCAGGGCAGGATATCAAAAGAAAGTTATCTGCCTATTTTGTACTGTCTGATAATGAATCATCCGTTAAAGGCTACTATACCCTGTCAAATAATAGTATTCCCTTAAACAGCTTTCCGGGACATATTCAAAAGAAACTTCCCAAATCATATACTTCTATCCCGACGACTTTACTTGGAAGATTAGCGATTGATAAAAAATATCAGGGTCAGGGAATAGGGAAAATACTGCTGATTGATGCTTTGAAGAGGAGCTATGAAATATCACAGAAAATAGGTTCTTTTGCAGTTGTTGTAGATCCCATAGATGAAGACGCTGAAAATTTCTATAAAAAATATGATTTCATAAAACTTCCTGACAGCAAGAAAATGTTTATAGCCATCAAGACATTGCAAGAACTATTTGGATGAAATCATTTATTCCCGCTAAAAAACTTCACCGTTTCATTCACTAAAAACTTCACCTGGTCCGGCCTTCCCCGGTCGGTTTTCGGGAGGTTGTTGTAGCTTCCGGTTCTTACGATCACCATCTTGTGCTCCGGAACCATGATGATATACTGGCCCTGCAGACCAAGGAAATAATAATGTTTAATCGGGTTGTCGTTGTTGATCCAGAAGCCCATTCCGTAAATTTCTTCGGAATTTTTAGTCGGGGTTTTCATTAAGTCCATGAAATCAGGGTTCAGAATCTGTTTGCCGTTAACTTTCCCATTATGCAGAAACAACTGTCCCAGCTTGGCAAAATCCCGGGCATTGGAATGGATGCAGCAATAGGTTTTTTCCATACCGCTTTCATCAGTACTCCATGTAGCGTTTTGTTCCATGCCCATCGGGATCCAGAATTTTTCGGAAAGGTAGCTCGCCAGCGACTGTCCGACTGCTTTTTTTACGGCAAATCCTAAAAGCTGGGTGGAACCGCTCTGGTATTCAAACCGTTCGCCCGGACGGGATTTGAATTTCCTGGAGAAAGTTGCTTTGATCAGGCTTCTTCCGTAATAGGCTCTGGCATTGGGCAGAAACGGGTTTTTATAATCTTCGTCCCAGTCTAGGCCGGATTCCATTTGGGCTAAATGTTTTAGGGTTAAATGCTCTCCAAACCCTTTATTTTTAAACTCTTCAAAATAATCCGAAAACAGATCGTCTATGCTGCTGATCTTTCCTTCTTCCAGAGCTTTTCCCAGCAGCATCACCGTTACGGCTTTCGCCATGGAAAAAGAATTGGTGGTAGACAGGGCATGATAGCCTTTCCAGTATTGTTCGTGGAGTAATTTTCCGTCTTTAATCACTAGGAAAGATGCCGTATCCGAACGGGTGAGATCATCGGTTATGTTTTTGGGAAGCTCTTTTTTATTATATTCCGGAGATTCCTCCCAAAGCACCGGAGATTCCGTAGCGATGAGGTTGGCAGAGAAAAATTTACCGTCGTCGATATTGGCACTCATCTTTCCCCTCAGATAGGTTTTTGAAATTCCGTTGAAAAGATAGCCGTAGCCTAAAATATAAAAAAGTGCCAGGGCAATGATGATGAATGCGATAAGATAAATAAGAGTGGTCATAATAATCGGTCTGCAACAAATTTAAAATAAATTTGAAAACATGAAACGAAATGATTTACTTTTGTGGTTATTGATCTGAAAAACGATGAAAAAACTGATTGCCATACTGCTTTTATATTGCTGCAGTATAGTTTCCGGACAGGTATACAAACCCATAGATACTGCTGATTATGCACAACGCAAAGCCTTCCTTGCCGGCTTTTCCCAAAATACAGAAAATCTCGGAAAAAAAAGCAGATCCGATTATCCCGGGAATAAGGGAAGCGAATTATCTAAAATTTATAAAGAATTCGGAAAAGAATTTGAAAAAAAAGTAAAGGAAAAGGACTTCATTTTCAATTCCGTCTTTGATGCCAAGGTAAAAAGCATGATCGAACGCCTGCGGAAAAACAATTCTCAGATCCCGCAGCAGCTGAAGATTCTTATTGCGAAAGACAATACGCCGAATGCCTATTGTTTTGCAGACGGTACTTTTGTGATCAATATGGGGCTTTTCAACTGGCTGAATAATGATGATCAGCTGGCCGCCGTTATTTCCCATGAGCTGGGGCACAAAATTGCGGAACATACCCTGAAAATTTTCCTGGGCCTAATCGATCAGAATAAAATGGACAGGATGGTGGTTCAGGACATAAAATCAAATAAAGAAAATCGGAATGAAAGAGCCTTTGATATTCTTAAAAACAGGATCTACAGAAAAGGTGCTGCAAACAGAAAACAGGAAATGCAGGCGGATTCTTTAGGCTATGTTATTTTCAGGAACAGTGATTTCAGGAAAAATGAATTTGTAAATGCGTTAAAAAGATTGGAAGATTTCGATACCATTTCACCAAGAGAACTGAAGGTAGAAACATACAGAAAATATTTTAACCTTCCGAACCAGGAGTTTAAGGACAAATGGCTGGACAAAGAAGATTTTTCCCTCTACAATTATAATCATTTTAAAGAAAAGCTAAATAAGGATTCCTTAAAGTCGCATCCTGAAATGACTTTAAGAATAGATCATCTAAAAAAACTTTTTCCTGACCTGAGGTCTGATTTTGCCGATGAAAAGCCTTCTGAATCTTATGCTATACTTGAAAAGATAGCAAGAATGGAAACCCTGCCGAATTTTTATCATTCCGAAGATTATGGAGTGGGGATCTATGCAAGCTTGCAGTTTTTACAAGATGGGGAAGAGGAGAAATATTATAAAAGCTGGCTCGGGAAATGTTTTGCCAAAATCTACGAAGCACGTAAAAATTATAACCTCAACCGGTACCTTGACCGGGTAGATCCCAAAAACCAGAGCGAAAGCTACCAGCAGTTCCTGAATTTCATGTGGAACCTGAGCTTGGATGAAATTAAGAATGTAGCCGATTATTATCAAAAAACAGAATCCTGACCATCGGTCAGGATTCTGTTTTTTTTTGTTTAATAATTTAATCGCTCAAGACGTACCTTGTTGAATTTTTCCTTTTCATTATATTCACGCAATAGAATATAACCTTCTTTTGCAATATAAGGTGTTACCAGATAATCATCCTTTTGTGAGATAGGGATCACCTCCTGCTTAAATTCTCCTTTTATCAGCGTATTAATGAACAGTTTCCATGATTTCTGTTTGGTTTCTTTGTCTTTCTGGTAATCCCTGAAAAAGAATACCACATCATTTCCGTCATTGATATATTGTGAAAAAAGATAGTCTCCGGTACTCAGAGACTTTTCTTTAGCAAAAATCCGGACTCCTTTTATTTTAAAGTACTTATCCGTGAAAATGTAAACGAGGTCCGTTGTTTTCGCCATCCCGGTATTGAAGTCAGCTTTTTGTTTTTCCAGAAGAAGTCCGATACTTCCGTCTTTGAGAAAAAATACGTCGCGTGGCTGCAGGTGGTAGCTTTTTTCTACATAACCCAACCGGTCTAGTTGTGGGATGTGGGTCGAAAGGTCGGTAATATAATTGATCTTTTTAGTGTCAACATCAAGTGTATTTTTATCAATGATCATCCGTGCGTATCCTGTGCCCAGCTTATCCTCAAAATTTCTTCCGAGGATCACAATCTTGTCATCAAAGGTTTTGTCACCATCCAGAACCCTTGTCATAGAAGAAAGCCTGCTGATATTTTCCAGGGTATCGTCAGAAAGGCCGGTAAGTGGCTTGTTGCTGATTTCTTTTCCTGTTCTCATATCCAGAACAAGAAGGGAAAACGTTTTTTTGTCATCATCCACTTTCTTTAAAATTCCGTACATGCGGTCATCATCTTTTTCCAGGAGGGTAAGTGAAGAAAAACTTTTTTTGGTTCCGTTTTCGTTATAGCGATACCTCCAGACCTCTTTTTTGTTTTCATCAAATTTGATGAGACTGTTTTTATTGATGTATTTTCCGTAGTCGTTGTATTCTACAGCGAGATAGCCGCCTTCCTTAATTTCGCTTACTACCGAAATATAGTTGTAGCCTTTCTCCTTTTTCTCGGTACGGCTTTCTTTTCTTTCTTCCTTGAAGGTTTTAGGTTGGGTGATCTCTTTAAAGGTTCCGTCTTCAAGATAATCGTAGTATACTTTGGGGTTTACCGTATTGGTTTTGGGATCGACGACCATAGAAACCGGTGCTGCAGCATCTTTCGCGAAGACCTGAGAATAATTAAAATCCGAAGGTCTGAGAATGATCTGTCCTTTAAAATCGATATATCCGAAATAATCAGCTACCAGAAGCGGTGCCTCAAATTCATTATTGGCAACGGGATTAAGGTTTTTATCCAGCAGAACATACTCGAATTTTTGTTTTCGGTCCTGTGTTTTCCCATAATTGTAAATAGAAACATATCCGTAAAGATTGTCTTTGGTATCAAAAAGGGCATTCATTCCTACATTATCTCCTGAAGCCAGAGCGGCAAGATCCTGGGTCTGGGCATAAGAAACGGCCTGGATAAGGCCAAACATCAACAGTGCTGTTTTTTTCATGGTCAAAAAAAATTGAATTCCAAAAATAATGAATTCGGCAATAGGTTTTCAGAAAAAATTAAAGCCCCGATTTCTCAGGGCTTCTGTCTATATTTTTGAAAGCAAGTTTCTGAAACTTGTCTTTTCGTCGATAATCCTTCTCAGTTCCGAAACCGGTACTCTTTCCTGTTTCATCGTATCTCTGTCCCTGATCGTTACCGTATGATCCGTTAAAGAATCGTGGTCGATGGTGATACAATATGGGGTACCGATCGCATCCTGTCTTCTGTAACGTTTTCCGATCGCGTCTTTTTCCTCGTAGAACAAATTGAAATCGTATTTTAAATCATTAAAGATCTGCTCGGCATATTCAGCTAAACCGTCTTTTTTCATTAGCGGAAGAATAGCTGCTTTAATCGGTGCTAAAGCAGGAGGTAAAGAAAGAACCGTTCTTTCCGAACCGTCTTCCAATACTTCGTCTTTTAAACAATGAGAGAAAATTGAAAGGAATAACCGGTCCAGACCTACTGAGGTTTCTACCACATATGGTACGTAGTTTTCGTTTCTCTCAGGATCGAAGAACTGCAGCTTTCTTCCCGAGAACTCTTCGTGCGCCTTCAGGTCGAAGTCCGTTCTGGAGTGGATCCCTTCCAGCTCTTTAAACCCGAATGGGAAATTAAATTCAATATCTGCCGCAGCATTGGCGTAATGCGCCAGTTTCTCATGATCGTGGAAACGGTAATTGTCATCGCCCAATCCTAAAGCCAGATGCCAGTTCAGACGTTTTTGCTTCCATTGCTCGTAGAACTCCAGCTCGGTGCCCGGTGCTACGAAAAACTGCATTTCCATCTGCTCGAATTCACGCATTCTGAAGATAAACTGTCTCGCTACGATCTCATTTCGGAATGCTTTTCCGATCTGGGCAATCCCGAAAGGAAGCTTATGACGGGAGGTTTTCTGTACATTTAAGAAATTAACGAAAATACCCTGCGCCGTTTCAGGTCTCAAATAAAGATCCATTGCAGAATCTGCGGAAGCCCCTAGTTTGGTTCCGAACATCAGGTTGAACTGTCTTACCTCTGTCCAGTTTTTGGAACCGGTATCAGGATCGGCAATTTCCAGCTCTTCGATCAGTGCTTTTACATCGGCAAGGTCTTCATTTTCCAGAGATTTCGCCAGCCTGGAAAGAATAGCCTCCCTTTTGGCTCTGTATTCCAGTATTTTTGGGTTTGTAGCGACAAACTGATCTTTATCAAATGACTCACCGAATCTTTTGGCCGCCTTTTCGATTTCTTTGTTTTCTTTGTCTTCAATTTTAGCACAATAATCTTCTACCAGAACGTCTGCTCTGAAACGTTTTTTGGAATCCTTATTGTCAATCAATGGATCGTTGAAAGCGTCTACGTGGCCCGATGCCTTCCAGGTAGTAGGGTGCATCAGGATGGCCGAATCAATACCTACAATATTTTCGTTCAGCTGAACCATCGCTTTCCACCAATACTGTTTGATATTATTTTTGAGTTCGGCACCGTTCTGTCCATAATCATACACAGCGGATAACCCGTCGTAGATCTCACTCGAAGGGAAAATAAAACCATATTCTTTAGCGTGAGAAATCACTTTCTTGAAAACATCTTCTTGCTTTGCCATAATTTTTTAACGTCTGAAGTGCAAAAGTAGTGAAAAAGAGGGAAGTTAAAAGACCGGAGCGGGAAGTTTTTGCAGGACAGGTGGATAAGGAGCCGGGAACCTGCTTTCCGCTGTATCTTTTTTGCCGGCCTCCGCATTTCCCCAGCGGCAAAAAAGGATGCCGCTGCAATCAGGGCTAAGGATAAAGGACCGCATAAACCTAACGGGTTTCCAAAATCCGTTAGGCTTTTCCAAGCATAAGCCTGCTTAGCGAAATAGGAGCTGGTTGTGGCACTACTCCTTAAAGTTATTTTCAAGTCTTTCCAAAGCGGTGATTACCGCTGATATTTTTTCTTTCTGTTTCCTGATCTGTCTCGGCCTGATGATAAACCAGCTGATCATACACCATAGAAAGGTTGCTCCGTAGACCGTTACAATACCCAGCCATGACATCTTTAAGGCAAATTCATAAAAGTAAAAAGCAAAGCCCGCAGAAAGGATGAGATAATAAAAGCTTAATCCCGTGGTCTGCATATAGATCTGCTGCTTTTCCGTCTGCTTCATCGCCGTGAGATATTCCTGATTGGTAGCGGCAGTACTCACTTTCTTTAAAATATTAACATTTTGGCCCACCAGGTAGCTGTAAGAAGAAACACCGATGAGCAGAAGGATAAGCCCGAATTTTGTTGTAAAAAAAGAAAAATTCGCAAATATCCAGATGACGCCTACGGTAAGGGCTGATACGGATAATAGGGCGATCAGTCCGATGTCTTTCATGAGCTGTTTTTTTCGGTATTTTTCAGCTTTAGCTTTTATTTCCTCCACATTGGGAACCTCTGTGTTTTTTCTGCTCCAGATTTCCTGGAAATTATAATTCGTTGGCATGTTTTGTAAATTTTTCGGTGAGTTTTTCTTTGATCCTGTGTATTTTAACCCTTACATTGGCCGGGGAAATCCCTACGACATCCGCAATGTCTTTCTGTTTCATCTCCTCAAGTTCGAGGGAAATGATAATCCGCTCCAGTTCGGGCAGCTCGGAGATACATTGGTACAGGAAATCCGTCATTTTCTCCTGTTCCTCCTTGTGGTCTTTTTCAGAAACATCGGTGATCTGATAGGGAAGCTCGTTTTTAGGCATTCTTTTTTCTACGTGAACCTGGCGAAGGCAGATATTCGTTGCGATCCTGTAGATCCATGTTCCGATGCTGGCTTCCTGTCGAAAACCCGGCAGTTGCTGAAAAACAGCGATAAAAGTTTCCTGACACAGATCTTTGGCCATGTCTTCATTATTCACATACCCCATGCAGAGCCGGAAGATCTTCTTCCAGTAGGTATGGTAAATTTCATCGAAGTGTATAGTGTGCATTGATCCTTTTAGAATTTAGAGAACATTCAGCCCAAAATGTTACAGAAATCTCCCGTGAAGATAGAAAATCTTTTGTTACGCATGCAATTGCTTCCGGATAACACAGAAATCTCTACTTTTGCCGGATGTTAGAAATTCTTTACCTCGACGAACATCTTATTGCCATCAACAAACCCAGCGGATTATTGGTTCACAAATCCTTTTACGCCGGCGAAGCGGATACGTATGCCATTCAGGAGCTGAAAAAGCAGATCGGGCAGAAAGTATATCCGGTACACCGTTTAGACCGGAAAACTTCAGGTGTCCTTTTGTTTACTTTGGATAAAGAAACGTTGAGGGCCATGAGTGAGCAGTTTGCCACCCGGGAAGTCGAAAAGAAATACATCGCCATTCTTCGGGGCTGGACGAAAGAAGAAGAAACCATCGATTACGATCTAATTAACGAAAATGAGGTGAAGCAGAACGCCTTGACATACTACCGGCGCTTGCAGACTTCGGAAATCGATCTGCCGTTTTTGAAACATCAGACTTCCAGATATTGCCTGGTGGAGGCTATTCCGGAAACAGGAAGGTTTCATCAGTTGAGAAAACATTTTAAACATATTCTGCACCCGATTCTAGGTTGCCGTAAGCACGGGTGTAACAAGCAGAACAAATTGCTGCTGCAGACATTCAACATGACTAGAATGACGCTTCATGCCTATCAGCTCACTTTTAATCATCCGGTTTCTAACGAAAGAATTACGCTGAGTGCGACGATTGATGAGGAATTCAAAAACGTAGGAGACATTCTGAACCTGGATTTGAGTGCTTATGTAAAGGATGATGAAAGTTCAGTTTGTCAGGAAATTAGCTGATTTTTTAACGCAAAGATGATTATTCAGTCCGCTCACTTTAGTCGGCAAAGGCAAATAAATTTGCTGCGCGAAGCTTACGCGGACGCTTCGTCAATCAACTTGGTGATCCACTCTTTGCTGCCTTTAAAGTATTTATCATAAAAATAAAACTTTGCGTCGAAGAAATATTCCACTGATTTTGCAGATAGCGCAGATTTTTAACGCAAAGATGAACTATTCAGTCCGCTCACTTTAGTAGGCAAAGGCAAATGAATTTGCAGCGCGAAGCTTATACGGACGCTTCATCAATCAACTTGCTGATTCACTCTTTGCTGTCTTTAAAGTATTCATCATAAAATAAAACTTTGCGTCAAAGAAATATCCCGCCGATTTTACAGGTAACGCCGATTTTTATTACTGATTTTTTTAACGCAAAGATGATTATTCAGTCCGCTCACTTTAGGAGGCAAAGGCAATAAATTGCTTCGCGAAGCAGACGTGAGCTTCATCAATCAGCTTGCTGATTTGCTCTTTGCTTCCTTTAGATTATTCATCATAAAAATAAAACTTTGCGTCAACGAAATATCCCGCCGATTTTACAGGTAACGCCGGTTTTTATTACTGATTTTTTTAACGCAAAGATGATTATTCAGTCCGCTCACTTTAGGAGGCAAAGGCAATAAATTGCTTCGCGAAGCAGACGTAAGTTTCGTCAATCAGCTCGCTGATTCGCTCTTTGCTTTCTTTAAAGTATTCATCATAAAATAAAACTTTGCGTCAAAGAAATATCCCGCCGATTTTACAGGTAACGCCGATTTTTATTACTG
>Ga0308156_1000297_pt1 | contig 126114 bp, 121 predicted proteins | sample PhyAR2_FD_201041 | JGI IMG/M metagenome (GOLD analysis project Ga0308156, IMG submission 201041) | Phyllosphere microbial communities from UC Gill Tract Community Farm, Albany, California, United States - DLSL A.R2 | ecosystem: Host-associated > Plants > Phyllosphere > Unclassified | place... | reverse complement strand
TCTATCCGACCACGCCCTCACCTCCGTCAGGCATGAACGCGGTTGAAGGGCGGCGACAGCCGGGCTACACGGCGCGACATGGGCATCAACCTCAATCCCTTCACCTGGTGGAACGGCGCCACCATCGGCACCTGGTTCGGTCTGCGCGGCAAGGCGCAGGTTGGCGAGGATGCGCATGGCAATATCTATTATGAGGGCGGTGTCGACACCGCCGGCCGGGCGCGGCGCTGGGTGATCTATAACGGCTCGAACGATGCCAGCCGGGTTCCGGCGGAATGGTTCAGCTGGCTGCATCATCAGGTCGACGATGTGCCCGACCGCTCGCTGCCGCCGCGTCGCGCGTGGCAGAAGCCTGCCATTCCGAACATGACCGGCACCGCCATGGCCTATCGCCCCTCGGGTGCGCTCGAAAAGGGCGGCCAGCGTCAGGCCGCGACCGGCGACTACGAAGCCTGGACCCCCGAGGGGTGAAGACGTCGCGCTGGCTGGCCAGCGGTGCGTTGGTCGCCTTGCTGGGGGTCGGCGGCTGGTTCGGCTATCAGGCGCTGACCGATCATGGCGGCAACTCCGCCGAATCGGCAGTCAGCCAGATCCTGCCCGACAGCCCAGGCGCCGCGTCGGGGATCGAATCGGTCGATGGCGCGCAAACGAACCTGCCCACCGGCGGGACTCCGATGGCCGAGCGCGTCGCGGTGATCGGCCTGCTCAACAAACGCAACGGTGTCTCGCGAGACCTGACGCTGAAACCCGGTCAGGCGGTTCGCGTCGGCGATGTCGTGGTGCGCCTGCGCGCCTGCGAGAAGACGGCATCCTGGGAGCCGGAGCAACTGACCGGCGCGTTCGTCCAACTAGATGTTCGTGGCGCCAATCAGCGGTGGCAGCGGGTTTTTTCAGGCTGGCTGTACAAGGAGCGGCCTGCGCTCAACGTCGTGCTCCACCCGGTCTATGACGTCTGGGCCAAGAGCTGCACGATGTCGTGGCCCGAAACGGGGCCGGAGACGGTCCCGGCCTCGCTGCCCGGCACCGCCCCCAGGCGGTCGAGCGCGGCGAAATCGCCCGAGGCCGATACGCCCGCAGCGGAAGCGCCCGGTGCGACCACGCCCGCCAATGCGTCGGACAGCAGCGCGACATAATCCTCGCGCCCGATCTCGACCGCACCCATGGTCGACAAATGGCTGGTCTGGAACTGGCAGTCGAGCAGGCTGTATCCCCCGGCGCGCAACCGTGCGACCAGCCAGACCAGCGCCACCTTGGACGCATCGGTCCGGCGGCTGACCATCGATTCGCCGAAAAAGGCGCGGCCCAGCGCCAGCCCATACAGACCGCCGACCAGTTCGTCGCCGTCCCAACATTCGATCGAATGGGCAAAGCCCATGTCGAACAGGTCGATGAACACCCGCTCGATCGCATAGTTGATCCAGGTTTCGGGGCGGTCGGGAACGCTCTCCGCGCAAAGCCGGATGATCGATTCGAAGGCGGTGTCGGCGGTGACGCGGAACCGGTCCTTCGCCACCGTCTTGCGCAGCGAGCGCGACAGGTGAAAGCCGTCGAGCGGCAGGACGGCACGCTTGCGCGGCTCCACCCAATAGACATGATCGGTGTCGCGCGTGTCCGCCATCGGGAACACCCCGACCGCATAGGCCCCCAGCACCAGATGCGGGGTCAGCCGTTCGGGCGGGCCGGGGTCGTCGCGGCGGCTCATCCTCCCGCCAGCCGCCGTTCGACGCTGCGCCACAGATCGGCATAGGCCTGGGCGGCACTGCTGCGGGGGGCAAAGGCGCCGATGGGCGCGCGATGCTCGCCCATCGCCTCGACCAGGCTGGCCATCGGGATGACCGGCCAGTCAGGATGCGCCGCCAGCGCCTCGGCGTGGAGGCGGCGGCGGCGGTCGACCATGACATGCACGGGCAGCAGGGGCACGCGACCCCGGACATGGCCGTCCACCACCTCCAGCGCGCGGGTGGCGAGCGCGGAGGGCACGACCGGCACGACGATCAGGTCGACCGCGCGCAACACCTGCTCGGTCGTCTCGGTCAGGCCGGGCGGGCAGTCCAGGATCACGCTGTCATAATCGTCCAGCCCGTCGATCAGCTTGCCGAGCCGCTTCTTCTTTTCGATCGTGTGGAACAGATGGTCCAGGCCACGCAGCGAATCATCGGCACCGATCAACGACAGGCGGGGAATGTCGGTCCGGCGAACCAGCCGCTCGGCGGCAATGTCGCGCGAAAAGACGGCCTGCGCCCGGTCGCCCCGCGCCGGGCCGCCCAGCAGCCAGGTCGAGGCAGCCTGCGGGTCGAGATCCCATAACAGGGTCCGGCGCGCGCACAGGCTGGCGGCGCACCAGGCCAGATTGACCGCCATGCTGGTCTTTCCGACGCCCCCCTTCAGGCTGTAGATCGCGATCGCGGCCACGGCTTTTCTCTCCGACCTCCCGACATGGCCCAAAGAAAAGGCCGACGGAGATATCCCCGCCGGCCGGTTTTCGATCAAGTCCTTATCGTCGATCAAGCGACGCGAGGGACGGATGGAATGCACATCAGATGTGGCAGACCTGCGCGGCCTTCTTCGGCGTGGTCAGGGTGACGGCCTTTTCGTCGCCGGTCATCTTCCAGCCGCCCTCGGCGGTCAGCGGCTCACCGGCGGCGGGCGCCTTCAGCACGACGGGGGTTTCGCCTTCCTTCAGGCGGACATTGGCCTGCTTGTCGCCCTGGAAGAAGGTGACGTAGACGAGGCTGTTGTCCTTGCAACGGAAGGTCTTGTCCGCCTTGATCGCGGGCGGCAGCTCGACCGGGGCACGGTTGGCGAGCTCGTTGGCCATCGGGTCGGGATTGGTGTCGACGACCTCGGGCTGGCTGGGCTTGGAATTGCACGCGGCCAAAGCGAGCAGCGGTGCGGCGACGATGAGGGGGAGGAGGCTCTTCATAGCGGGGCGGTGCTTCGCAAATGCAGCAACCCGGCGTCAAGCATGACCTGTGCGTCAACGTGGCCCAAGGCCCAACATTTTGCCGGTCGGCCGTGAGCGCTCCCTCCTTATGCTTGGCGGGGGGCAAGCAAGGCTTGGCTTGCCCGATGGCGGGGCAGGGGCCATCTAGGCGGCATGGAAGTGATCTCCGACACGCTGGCCCTGATCGGCAACACCCCGCTCGTCCGCCTGAAGGGGCCGAGCGAGGCCACGGGGTGCGACATTTACGGCAAGTGCGAATTCGCCAATCCGGGCGCCAGCGTGAAGGACCGCGCGGCGCTGTTCATCGTCGAGGATGCCGAGGCGCGTGGGCTGCTGCGGCCCGGCGGCACCATCGTCGAGGGGACGGCGGGCAATACCGGTATCGGCCTGGCGCTGGTCGCCAATGCCAAGGGCTATCGCACGATCATCGTGATGCCCGAGACGCAGAGCCGCGAGAAGATGGACACGCTGCGCGCGCTGGGCGCAGAACTCGTCCTCGTGCCCGCCGCGCCCTATTCCAGCCCCTGTCATTTCGTCCACACCTCGCGCCGGATCGCCGAGGAGACGGACAATGCGGTCTGGGCCAACCAGTTCGACAATATAGCCAATCGCCGGGCGCATATCGTCGGGACGGCCGAGGAAATCTGGAACCAGATGGGCGGCCGGATCGACGGCTTCACCTGCGCGGCGGGAACCGGCGGCACGCTGGCCGGGGTCGGCCTGGGGCTGAAGGCGCACGACGAATCGGTGACCATCGCGCTGAGCGACCCGCACGGGGCGGCCCTGTACGACTATTATGCGCATGGCGAACTCAAGTCCGAAGGCTCTTCGGTCGCCGAGGGGATCGGGCAGGGACGGATCACCGCCAATCTTGAAGGTGCGCCGATCGATACCCAGTTTCGTCTTTCCGATGCGGAAGGCTGGTATTGGGTGCAGCGGCTGTTGAGCGAGGAGGGGCTGTGCCTGGGCCTGTCCTCTGGTATCAATGTCGCAGGCGCGGTGGCGCTGGCCAGGGCCTTGGGGCCTGATAAGCGGATCGCAACCATTTTGTGCGATACCGGGTTTCGCTACCTCTCCACGCTGCACAATCCGGCGTGGCGGGCCGAGAAGGGGCTATAGTCGCCGCCCCTTTGCGACTTGACGGCGCGCGCTGGAGGTCGACATGAGGCGGCGCACGAGATAGTGTCACCGAGTTCCATGAAGTCACCCGACCATCATCATATCATGCAGCGCGTGAAAGTCGGCATGATCGGCCTGGCCGCCGTCATCCTGCTGATCGCGATCGCCAGCACGATCCTGGGCTCGCTGAACCGGGACGAGCCGCCTGCGGCGGTCGCCGGCGCGGCGCAGTCGAACATGGTCGCCGACATGACGTTGGCGAACGCCGCCGCCCCGTCGTCCAGCGAGCCGCTGGCCGAACTGGGTGTCGCCCCCGCGCCCGTGAACACGCAGGCACCGGCCGACCCCGCACGCTGATTGCGGATCCCGCCCGGACTGACGGGCGCGTTCTTGTCCGATGGGCGATCATCGCCGCCGGGGGGCATTCGAGGCCGTATCGGGCTTTTTGCTTAATAAAAGTTAATTCAACCGTGATCGCTTTTGCACGCCGTCGGGGCCGGGGAAATCCGGGGAAAGCGCCCCCGATCGGCGGAAATCCGGCATTTTCCGGCAGAGCGGCGATGGCGGCGTTCCCGTCAAACGACCAGCGGTTGGTCGCATAACCCCGGGTTCAGACTCGATTTCCCCGTTTCTCCCCAAAAATCCCGTTGCCTCCCGGTTCTGCTATCGGTAAACCGAAAGCTAACAGAGGGGCAGGCTCACTGTGATCCAGAAATGGTCGGAATGCGGCGATGGTCGTGTTTTGAAACGGTGAGGCCGTGCGCGCCATGTGCGAGGTTGGCGTGTCCGAAAGGGGCTTGTATCAGGGAAGTGGCATTGGCCTTGTCGACGACAAGGGCCGCGTTGCCATCCCTAATGCGCTCCGCTCTACGCTGGCTCAAAATGCGCCGCGCCCCGACGGAAAAGATGGCGGGACCATCATCATTGCGGTCCATGAAACCGAGCGTTGTCTGATCGCCTATGATCCGGGTTATGTTGCCGTGCTGAAGAAGGAACTGGACGCGCGGACCGAGATGTCGCGCGGGCCGGACGGCCGCATCGACTATAACATCAAGCGCGACCTGGCGAATGGCGAGGCCGTGCCCTTTGACGGGTCGGGTCGTTTCATCATGCCGGGTTTTCCGCGCTTTCATGCCGGGATCACCGGCCATGCCTTTTTCTGGGGCACGTTCGACTATATCGAAATCTGGGACCCCAAGACCCTGGTCGAGACGCCGGGCCTGCCGTCCAAGATGATCTCGGCCGCGCGTTTCCACTGCCAGGAAAAGGGGATCGCCCTGTGAGTGCGCTTCCCGACGCCCCGCATATCCCCGTCCTTCTCGACGAAGTGCTCGACGCGCTCGCCATCCTGCCCGGCGAGACGCATGTCGACGGCACGTTCGGCGCGGGCGGCTATACCCGCGCGATGCTGGGTCGGGGCGCGAAGGTCGTCGCCTTCGACCGCGATCCCGATGCCATCGCCAACGGCCAGGCGCTGGTCGCCGTCGAGCCGGGCCTGACCCTGATCCACCGTGAATTTTCCAACCTGGATCAAGAGCTGACGGCGCGCGTTGACGGTGTGGTGCTGGATATCGGGGTATCCTCGATGCAACTCGACCAGGCGGAGCGGGGCTTTTCGTTCCAGGGTGACGGCCCGCTCGACATGCGCATGGCGCAGGCGGGCGAGTCGGCGGCCGACTTCCTGAACGCCGCCGATGAAGCCGCCATCGCCGACGTCCTCTATCACTATGGCGAGGAGCCGCGTTCGCGCCGTGTGGCGCAGGCGATCGTCGCCGCGCGTCCGCTGACCCGCACCGGCGAGCTGGCCGCCGTGGTCCGCCGCGCGCTGGGCTATCGCCCGCATGACAAGAAGGACCCGGCGACGCGGACCTTCCAGGCGATCCGCATCCATGTGAACCGCGAACTGGACGAACTGGCCGAGGGGCTGGCCGCGGCCGAGCGCGCATTGAAGCCGGGCGGTCGCCTGGCGGTGGTCACGTTCCACAGTCTGGAAGATCGCATGGTCAAGCGCTTCTTCCGCGAGCGCGCCGGGCAGATGCCGGGCGGGTCGCGCCATCTGCCCGAACAGGCGGCGGCGCGGGCACCCAGCTTTGCCCAGGTCGGCAAGGCGGTGCGCGCGGGCGAGGCGGAACTGGCCCGCAATCCGCGCGCGCGCTCGGCGACGCTGCGCTTTGCGACGCGTACGGAATCCCCGGCCTGGTCGGCGGATAGGGGCAGGGCGCCGGGGGGCGAGTTGACTCAGGAGTTTGGCGTATGACGGCGGCGTATCGGTTGAGGGGGATAGGGTGGTTCGGGAGCTGCGTCGCAGTCGTCCTGGGATTCTACCTCGTCTCCCTGCAGGTGGCGGCGGAGCGCAAGAAGCTCGACGACGTCAACGACCGCATCGCCGCTGCGCAGCGGGACATCCGTGCGCTGGAGACCGAGTTCGATACCCGCGCCAATCTGGTCCAGCTGGAAAAGTGGAATGGCGACACGCTGGCGCTGACCGCGCCGGTGGCGGGCCAGTTTGTCGGTGACGAGGCGCAGCTGGCCTCGCTCGACGTGACGCGTGGTCCCGCCGAGGGCACGATCCAGACCGCCGCGCTGCTCGTCCCCTCGCAGCCTGCGCCTGTCGTCGTCCAGCCGGAAGCCGTGGCCGCCGCCGCCGCGCCAGCCGCCCCGTCCAAGCCCAACGCACCCGCCCCCGTCGTCCGCCTCGCCAAGGTGGATCTGCCCAAGCCCCAGATCGTCCAGGCCGTGTCCGAACATGTCGTGACGACCAAAAAGGCCAGGCCCGCCCCGATCGCGACCGTCCGCACCGCCGCCGCCGTCGCGAAGGTCCGGCCGGAAGCTGTGGCGATGCTCGACCGCCAGCTGCTGTCCGACACGACGCTGGGTGATATCCTGAAGGGCGCCAAGACCGAAGCGCGGCGGCGGCGTTGAGCGTTCTGGTCGCGCGTCCCGCCGGAACGCAGCGTACCGCCGGCCAGCGCCATGCGCTGGTCGCGACGACGCATATGCGCCTGATGATGCTGATGATGCTGTTCGGCGCGGCGGTGGTCGTCGTGATCGGGCGGCTGATGCTGTTGGCGGTGTTCGCCGGACCTGCCGATGCGGCCGCGCGGACCGCCACGCTGGCGGCGCGCGGCGATATCGTCGACCGCAACGGTGCGCCGCTGGCGCGCACGATCGACAGCTGGACGATCGCGGTTCATCCGAAGAAGCTGATCGGCGATCCCATGGAGATCGCCGCGCGCCTTGCCGCGCTGATGCCCGATCGCGGCGATCAGGCCTGGTTCTATGGCCAGCTGACCCGCAAGGCGAACTTCGTCTATCTGCAACGCCGCGCCAGCCCGACCTTGGTCGAGCAGGTCAATGCCATCGGCGAGCCTGGCCTTGTCTTCGATCGCGAGACGCAGCGCCTCTATCCGCAATCCTCGCTCGCCGCGCACGCGCTGGGCTTCCTGTCGACCGACGGGCACGGGATGAGCGGCATGGAACGCGTGCTCGACCAACGGCTGCTCGATCCGGCGCAGTCGGGCAAGCCCGTCGCGCTGTCGATCGACACCCGCGCCCAGGCCGCGCTGGAAAGCGAACTCGGCCGGGCGATGAACACCTTCTCGGCGCGCGGCGGCGGCGGCATCATCCTGGACGTGCATACCGGCGAGGTCATCGCGATGGTCTCGCTGCCGACCTTCAACCCCAACCGGGTCGGGATGGCGGGCACCGAGGAACTGCGCAACATCACCACGCAGAGCGTGTTCGAGCTGGGGTCGACCTTCAAGCCGATCACCATGGCGGTGGCGATGGAGAATGGCGTCGTCACTTCGATGCAGCGGCGATTCGATGCGACGCATCCGCTCAAGGTCGGCAGCTATACCATCCATGACGAAGCGGGCGATCCGAAGCGCTGGCTGAACATGGCCGAGACGCTGATCTATTCGTCTAACGTTGCCACCGCGCGCATCGCCGACGAGATCGGGCCGCAGCGGATGCAGACCATGTTCCGCAAGCTGGGCTTCGATACCAAGCCCGACATCGAGCTTCGCGAAAAGGGCCGCCCGCTGCTGCCCACCTATTGGGCGCGCACGACGACGATGACGACCGCTTATGGCCACGGCATCGCGGTGACGCCGCTGCACCTGGCCTCGGCCTATGCGGCGCTGGTCAATGGCGGCATCTGGCGTCCGGCGACGCTGCTGAAGGTCGCGCCGGGCCATGCCGCGGCAGGGCGGCGGGTCATCAGCGAGGCGACCAGCTACAAGATGCGCCAGATGCTGCGCCTGATCGTGATGCGCGGCACGGGTCGCAAGGGCGATGCGCCGGGCTACCGCGTCGGCGGCAAGACCGGCACCGCCGAGGCGGCGGTCGCGGGCGGCTATGATCGGTCGCGCAACGTGGCTACCTTCGCCGCGGCGTTCCCGATGGATGCGCCGCGTTATGTGGTGCTGGCGATGCTGGACTCGCCAAAGGGTACGAAGGAGACGTTCGGGTGGAAGACCGCAGCCTGGAACGCCGCCCCCGTGGTCGGACGGACGATCACGCGGGTCGGCGCGATGCTGGGCGTGGTGCCCGATGCCACCAAGGATATCGACGAGTCGGATATCCTGCCCACCCTGTGGCAGGACCCGAAATCGCCGCCGGTGGATGGACGATGAGGCTCGCGGCATGAAGCTGAACCAACTGGACCATGGCATTACGGGCGAGGGCGGCGACGCCCTCGTCTCCGGTTTCGCGATCGACCACCGCAAGGTCGCACCCGGCACGATCTTCGGCGCGTTCCAGGGCGCGCGGGTGAATGGCGAGGATTTCATCGCCGACGCGGTACGCAGCGGGGCCGTGGCGGTCGTCGCGCGGCCCGGCGTGACGGTCGAGGGGGCGGTGCATATCGCCTCCGACGAACCGCGTGCCGCCTTTGCCCGGCTGGCGGCCGCGTTCTTCGCGCCCTTCCCGGCGACGGCGGTGGCGGTGACGGGGACCAACGGCAAGACCTCGACCGTGGAGATGACGCGCCAGCTCTGGCGTATGGCGGGGTATCACGCCGCCTCGATCGGGACGCTGGGCGTCACCACCGCCGATGAACGGACCTATACCGGGCTGACCACGCCCGATGTCGTGACCTTCCTGTCGAACGTCGCCGGGCTGGCGCGCGAGGGGGTGACCCATCTGGCGTTCGAGGCGTCGAGCCACGGCCTGACCCAATATCGCACCGAGGGGCTGGACGTGTCGGCGGCGGCGTTCACGAACCTTTCGCGCGATCACCTCGACTATCATGGCGACATGGGCGCGTATCTTGCGGCGAAGATGCGGCTTTTCTCCGAAGTGCTGTCGCCCGAGGGCACGGCGGTCGTCTGGGCCGATGACGTGCAGAGCGGTCGGGTGATCGACCTGGCGCGGGCGCGCGGCAACAAGCTGGTGACGGTCGGCACGCGCGGATCGACGCTGAAGCTGGTCGAGCGGCACCCGACGCTGCTGGGGCAGGGGCTGGTGATCGAGGACGAGCATGGCGCCGTCCACAAGGTGCAGCTGCCGTTGATCGGCGCCTATCAGGCCGCCAATGCGCTGGTCGCGGCGGGCCTCGTACTGGCGACGGGCGGCGACCTGACGACGACCATCGCGAACCTCGCCCGGTTGCAGCCGGTGCGCGGACGGCTGGAACGCGCCGCCATCGCGCGCAGCGGTGCGCCGGTCTATGTCGACTATGCCCATACCCCCGACGCGATCGAGGCGGCGATCGCCGCGCTGAAGCCCCATGCGGGCGGGCGGCTGATCGTCGTGATCGGCGCGGGCGGCGACCGCGATCCGGGCAAGCGCGAGGTCATGGGGCAGGTCGCGTCGATGCATGCCGACCGGGTGATCGTGACCGACGACAACCCGCGTACCGAAGACCCCGCCGCCATCCGTGCGCAGGTGATGCGCGGTGCCACCGGCGCCGTCGAGATCGGCGACCGTCGCGCGGCCATCGCCGCCGCTATCGCCGAGGCGGGGGAGCAGGATATCGTGCTGATCGCCGGCAAGGGGCATGAACAGGGCCAGATCGTCGGCGATCTCGTCCTGCCCTTCGACGACGTGACCGTGGCGCGGGAGTGTGCGGCATGACCGCGCAGGCTCCGACCAAGACGCCCCCGGTGGACAAGGCCGATGCGGCACAGCCCGAAGCCCCCGCACGGGTGCGGCCCAAGCTGTCGCTGCATTACGGGGCCAAGACGGCCGAGGAACGCAAATGACGTTGTGGACCGCGCAGGAGATCGCTGCGGCGACCGGCGGCACGGCGTCCGCCGATTTTACCGTTTCGGGCGTCGCCTTCGACAGTCGTGAGGTCGGCCCCGGCGACCTGTTCGTCGCGATGTCGGGCGAGGCGACCGATGGGCACCGCTTCCTCGATCAGGCATTTGCGCAGGGCGCGGCGGGGGCGCTGGTCAGCAACCCGACCGATCATCCGCATGTGCGCGTTGATGACAGTTTTCGGGCGCTCGAAGATCTGGCCCGTGCCAGCCGGGCGCGAACGCAGGCGACGATCATCGGCGTTACCGGTTCGGTGGGCAAGACCAGTGCCAAGGAGGCACTCTACGCCGCACTGGAACGTGGCTGGCGCGGCGCGGTGCATCGCTCGGTCAAGAGCTACAACAACCATACCGGCGTGCCGCTCAGCCTTGCCCGGATGCCCCGCGACATGCGCGCGGGCGTGTTCGAGATGGGGATGAACCATGCGGGCGAACTGTCCGCGCTGACGGCGATGGTGCGCCCGCATATCGCGATCGTCACCGCCATCGCGCCCGCGCATACCGAATTCTTCCCCGACGAATCGGCCATTGCCGACGCGAAGGGCGAAATCTTCCAGGGGCTGCAATCCGGCGGCACCGCGATCATCCCCTATGACAGCCCGCACCGTGATCGCCTGATCGCTGCGGCGCGGCCCTATGCCGACCGCATCGTGACCTTCGGCTTCGACCCCGCCGCCGATGTCCGTGCGGTCGAGGCGATGCGCGGGGCGACCGGCGGCAGCTTCGTCACCGCAAGGCTGGGCGACAAGGAGTTGAACTTCACTTTGTCCCAGCCGGGGCGGCATTGGGTGTCCAATGCGCTGGCGGTGCTGGCCGCCGTCGATGCGGCGGGCGGCGATCTGGGGCTGGCGGGGCTGGCGTTGGCCGAACTCGGTGGTCTCGCCGGGCGCGGTGCGCGGTTCCGGGCGGCCAATGGCGCGCTGGTCATCGACGAAAGCTACAATGCCAATCCCGCCTCGATGCGCGCGACGCTGGCGGTGCTGGCCGAGGAGCCGGGACGGCATGTCGCGGTGCTGGGCGAGATGCGCGAACTGGGCGAGGACTCCGCCGATTATCACGCGGGGCTTGTCGAGCCGATTCTTGCCGCGCGCGTTGAACGGGCGCTGCTGGTCGGCGAATCGATGGCGCCGCTCGCCGCCGCGCTTGAGGGGCGGGTCGATTTCGTCCATGTGGCGGATGCGAAGGCCGCGCGCGAGGCGCTGGCCGCTATCATCGCACCCGATGACGTGGTGCTGATCAAGGGGTCGAACGGGGTCGGGCTGTCGCGTGTCGTGGCGGCCCTGCGCGGCGATACCCCAACGGGCGGGGCGTGAGTTAGATGCTGTACTGGATCGCGGAGCATCTCGGTTTTCCGGGGCTTCTCAATCTCATCCGTTACCAGTCGTTCCGCACCGGCGCGACGGTGGCGACCGCGCTGTTCATCGGCCTGATCATCGGGCCGCGCTTCATCGGCTGGCTGCGCGTCCGCCAGGGCAAGGGGCAGCCGATCCGCGCCGACGGGCCGCAGACCCACCTCGCCAAGCGCGGCACGCCGACCATGGGCGGGCTGATGATCCTGACCAGCATGACGCTGTCGATCCTGATCTGGATGAACGTGTTCAACCCGTTCGTCTGGGCGTGCCTGTTCGTGACGCTGGGGTTCGGCGCGATCGGCTTCCTCGACGATTATGACAAGGTGCGAAAGGCCTCGACGGCGGGCGTGTCGGGCAAGACCCGGCTGCTGCTGGAATTCGCCATTGCAGGCGTGGCGGCGTGGATCATCATGGGGCAGAACGGGCCGCATCTCTACCTACCCTTCACCTCGCGCATGTATCTGGATCTGGGCTATTTCTACCCGCTGTTCGCCGCCTTCACGATCGTGGCGTTCGGCAATGCGGTGAACCTGACCGACGGGCTCGACGGGCTGGCGACCATGCCGGTCATCATCGCCAGCGTCGCCTTCATGGTCATCGTGTATCTGGCGGGTAACGTGAAGTTCGCCGATTATCTCGGCATCCCGCATGTGCCGGGTGCGGGCGAGCTCGCGATCTTCTGCGGCGCGGTGGTCGGCGCGGGCCTGGCGTTCCTGTGGTTCAACGCGCCTCCGGCGGCGGTGTTCATGGGCGACACCGGCAGCCTGGCGCTGGGCGGCGCGCTGGGCACCATCGCGGTGGTCGCGCATCACGAGATCGTGCTGGGCATCATCGGCGGCCTGTTCGTGGTCGAGGCGATGTCGGTCATCATCCAGGTCTTCTACTACAAGCGGACCGGCAAGCGGGTGTTCCGCATGGCGCCGATCCACCATCATTTCGAACAGCTCGGCTGGTCGGAGCCGACGGTCGTGATCCGCTTCTGGATCATCGCCTTCGTGCTGGCGCTGGCGGGCCTGTCGACGTTGAAGCTGCGATGATCGTCGCCAGCGACTGGGCGGGGAAACGTTACGCGGTGCTGGGGCTTGCACGCTCCGGCGCCGCGACCGTTTCGGCGCTGCTCGCGGGCGGGGCGAGCGTGGTGGCGTGGGACAGCGATCCCGCAAAGCGTGAGGCCCTGGCTCCCCTCCCCTTCAGGGGAGGGGCTGGGGGTGGGGCCTCGCCGCAAACTGTACGGCCTGAGGATGCGCCCCACCCCAACCCCTCCCCTGAGGGGGAGGGGCTTGTTGTTGCGCCGCTGGACGACCTCTCCGGCTTCGACGCGCTGGTCGTATCGCCGGGCGTACCGCTCAACACCCATCCGCTGGCCGCTGCCGCCCGAGCTGCTGGCGTGCCGGTCATCGGCGACATCGAGCTGTTCGCGCAAGCCCGCAAGGACCTGCCGCCGCATAAGGTCGTCGGTATCACCGGCACCAACGGCAAGTCGACCACCACCGCGCTGGTCCATCATATCCTGAAGACGGCGGGCGTGCCGACCCTGATGGGCGGCAATATCGGCCTGCCGATCCTGGGGCAGGAGCCTCTGCCCGAGGGCGGGGTCTATGTGCTGGAGCTGTCCAGCTATCAGATCGACCTGACGCAAAGCCTGGATTGCGACGTGGCAGTGCTGCTCAACATCACGCCCGATCATCTCGACCGCTATGACGGGTTTGCGGGCTATGCCGCGTCCAAGGCGCGGCTGTTCGCGATGCAGTCGGCAGACCATGTCGCGGTCATCGGCACGGGCGACGAAGCCTCGGCCAATATCGCGCAGGGGCTGGCCGGACGGACCGACGATCTCGTAGCCATCGCAGCCAGTACGATCGACCAGAGCCGCTGGCCCGCGTTGCAAGGCCCGCACAATGCCCAGAACGCGCAGGCGGCCATTGCCGTCGCCCGTGCGCTGGGCATCCGCGAGGATGCGATCGAGGCAGGTCTCGCCAGCTATGCCAGTCTGCCGCACCGGATGCAGCAGGTCGCGACGCGCAACGGCGTGGCGTTCGTCAACGACTCCAAGGCAACGAACCCCGAATCCACCGCCCCCGCACTGGCGGCCTTCCCCCGCGTCCACTGGATCGTCGGCGGCAAGCGCAAGGGCGACGATCTCGACGCCTGCACCGCGCATCTGGATCATGTCGTCGCGGCCTATACCATTGGCGAGGCTGCGCCTTTGTTCTTCGGCCTGTTGAAGGACAAGGTGCCCGTGGTCGAACAATCCGGCACGCTCGAGACGGCGGTCGCCCATGCGGCGGCGGCCGCGCAACCCGGTGACACGGTGCTGCTGTCCCCCGCCTGCGCCAGCTTCGACCAGTTCCGCGACTACGAAGCGCGCGGCGACGCTTTCCGCGCGGCGGTGGAGGCCCTGGCATGAGCGAGCGTGCGCCCAAGACCCCGCGTCCCGGCCTGATCGGGTCGATGAAGGGACGCGGTGGACGCGGCGACCGCTCGCCGCTGGGCACCTGGTTCTGGGACATCGACCGGGTGCTGCTGCTGCTCACCCTGTTCCTGATCGCGATCGGCCTGATCGCGGTTGCCGCCGCCAGCCCCGCCACCGCGATGCGCTATTCTGGCGAGCATCGGAAATTCGCGCCGCTCTATTATTTCTGGCGACAGGTGATGTGGGTCGGCGTCTCGCTGCCCGTGCTGTTCATCGTGTCGATGCTGCCGGTCGTCACCGCGCGGCGCATGGCGGTGCTGGGCACGGCGGTGCTGATCGCCGTCCTCGCCGTGACGCCCTTTATCGGCGTGTCGATCAACGGCGCGCGGCGCTGGGTCGGGTTCGGGATCGCGCAGTTCCAGCCTTCCGAGTTCCTGAAGCCGATGTTCATCGTGACGACGGCCTGGATCTTGTCGCTGCGGGCCAAGGAAAAGGATCTGCCCGCCACGCTCATTACCATGGGCATGACGGCGCTCGTTGCGGGATTGCTGATGCTGCAACCCGATTTCGGGCAGACGATCGTCTTCTGTCTGGTCTGGGTCGCGCTGTTGATGATCTCGGGCACGCCGATGCGGGTGATGCTGGCGATCGGATCGCTGGCGCCGATCGGGCTGGTCACCGCCTATATGTTCTATGGCGTGGCGCGCAGCCGCATCAATGCGTTCCTCTTCCCCGATGTCGATGGCGAGGGTGCGGCCGACCATTTCCAGGTAAACGCCGCGCACAACACGTTGACCGCGGGCGGCTGGACCGGGACGGGGCCGGGCGGGGGCACCGCCAAGTTCGGTCTGCCGGAAGCGCATACCGACTATATCTTCTCGGTGATCGGCGAGGAGTTCGGGCTGATCGCCTGTTCGATCATCGCGCTCGTCTTCCTGGCGATCGTGGTGCGCGTGTTCGTGAAGCTGCTTGACGAACAGGACGAGTTCAAGCTCTACGCCGCCTCCGGGCTGGCGGTGCAGTTCGGCGCGCAGGCGCTGATCTCGATGGCGGTGAACACGGGGCTGGCCCCGTCAAAGGGCATGACCCTGCCGTTCATCAGCTATGGCGGCTCGTCGATGATCGCGCTGTCGATCGGGATGGGGTTGTTGCTGGCATTTACCCGGCGCAACCCGTTCCTGACGCGCAGCCCCTATGTAGTCAGGTGGAGCGGGCAATGAGCCGTCACTTCGTCCTCGCTGCCGGAGGCACCGGCGGCCATATGGTCCCCGCCGCCGCGCTGGCGGCCGAGCTGACCCGGCGCGGCCACCGTGTCGCGCTGGTCTCGGACGCGCGCGGCGTGCGCTTTCCGGGGCTGTTCGAAGATATCCAGACGCATGTCCTGCCCGCCGGGCGTTTTTCGGGCGGGCCGGTTGGCTGGGCCAAGGCGCTGCGCGAGATGTGGCGCGGCCGGGCGATGGCGCGCGAGCTGTATAAGACCTTCCGCCCGGCGGCGGTGATCGGTTTCGGCGGCTATCCGGCGATGCCTGCTTTGCTGGCGGCGTTCGCGGAAGGCATCCCGACCGCGATCCATGAGCAGAATGCGGTGCTGGGCCGGGTCAACCGGCTCGTCGCGGGCAAGGTCGATGCGATTGCGCTGTCCTATGAGGATACGCAGCGACTGAGCGCCAAACATGCCGACAAAACCCGGCTGGTCGGCAATCCGGTGCGCGACCAGGTGCTGGCGCTGCGGTCGCGGCCCTATCCGCTGCTGGAGGAGGACGGCATCTTCCGCGTCCTTGTCACCGGCGGCAGCCAGGGGGCGAGCATCCTGAGCCAAGTCGTGCCCGATGGCCTCGCCATGCTGCCCGTGACGTTCCGGCGGCGGTTGCAGGTGACGCATCAGGCGCGGATCGAGGATATCGACGCGGTGCGCGCCAAATATGCCGAGCATGAGATCCCGGCCGAACTCGCCACCTATCTGCCCGACCTGCCCGAACAGCTCGCCTGGGCGCATCTGGTGATCGCGCGGGCGGGCGCCTCGACGCTGGCCGAGCTGACCGTGGCGGGCCGCCCGGCGATTCTGGTGCCGCTGCCTAGTGCCACCGACGATCACCAGACGGTGAACGCGCGTGAGATGACCAAGGCGGGCGGTGCGCGCACCATCGCGCAGGGCGACTTCACGCCGGTGGAACTGGCGAAGCAGATGCAGAAGCTGGGCCTCGACCCGGCGGCGCTGGAGAATGCGGCGGGCCGCGCGCGCGCCTGTGGACGACCCGAGGCGGCGAGCGACCTCGCCGATCTGGTCGAAAGCCTCGACGCGCCGCGCATGGTCTTGCCGGTGGGCAAATCGCAAAGGACTCAGAATTTGGCGGGAGCAGGCGCATGAAGGGCGTCGCCACGGATATCGGCACGATCCACTTCGTCGGCATCGGCGGCATCGGCATGTCGGGCATTGCCGAGGTGATGAAGAATCTCGGCTACCGCGTGCAGGGATCGGACGTAGCCGAGGGCTATGTTGTGCAGGGCCTGCGCGATAAGGGTATTCCGGTCGCCATCGGGCACGCTACCGACAATCTGGGCGATGCAGCGGTGGTCGTGACCTCGACCGCGATCACCCGCTCCAACCCGGAAGTCGAAGCCGCGCTGGAACGCCGCATCCCCGTGGTTCGCCGGGCCGAGATGTTGGCCGAGCTGATGCGGTTGAAGTCCACCGTCGCGGTGGCGGGCACGCATGGCAAGACGACGACCACCTCGATGGTCGCGGCGCTGCTGGATGCCGGGGGTGTCGACCCGACCGTCATCAATGGCGGCATCATCAACAGCTATGGCTCGAACGCGCGGCTGGGCGCGTCCGACTGGATGGTCGTCGAGGCGGACGAGAGCGACGGCAGCTTCCTGCGGCTCGACGGCACGATCGCGGTCGTGACCAATATCGATCCCGAGCATCTCGACCATTATGGCTCGTTCGACCGGGTGAAGGACGCCTTTGTCGAGTTCGTCGAGAATGTGCCCTTCTATGGTGCGGCGTTGCTCTGCCTCGACCACCCGGAGGTACAGAATATCCTGCCGCGTGTCCGCGACCGGCGTGTCGTGACCTATGGCTTCTCGGCACAGGCGGACGTGCGCGGCGTCAACGTCACGCCAATTCCCGGCGGCAATCGGTTCGAGGCGATCATCCGCCATCGCGACGGCACCGCGCGCTCGATCGAGGGAATCGAAATGCCGATGCCCGGCCGCCACAATGTCCAGAACGCGCTGGCCGCAATCGGCGTCGCATTGGAGCTGGGCATTGACGATGCGACCATCCAACAGGGGTTCAGCCAGTTCGGCGGCGTCAAGCGGCGCTTCACCAAGGTCGGCGAGATCGCGGTGGATGGCGGCACGGCGACCGTGATCGACGATTACGGCCATCACCCGGTCGAGATCCGTGCGGTGCTGGCCGCCGCCCGCGAAGGCGCGCAGGGTCGCGTGATCGCGGTGGTGCAGCCGCATCGCTTCAGCCGGCTTGGCAATCTGATGGAAGAGTTCCAGACCGCCTTCAACGATGCCGACCGCGTGCTGGTGACGCCGGTCTATGCGGCGGGTGAGCAGCCGATCGAGGGTGTGGACGCTTCCGCGCTGGTCGAGGGGCTGAAGCGGCGCGGGCATCGCTCGACCGCGACCGTGGCCGATGCGGACGCGCTGGCCGAGGAGCTGGCGGGGTCGATCCGTGCCGATGACATGATCGTTTGCCTGGGCGCGGGCGACATCACCAAATGGGCGGCGAGCCTGGCCAGCGCCATCGAGGCGCGCCGATGAACCTGCCCGATACCGCTGGCCGATTGACCCCCGCTGCGCCGCTGGCGCCGCTCGTGTGGTTCAAGGCGGGCGGACCGGCCGAATATCTGCTGGAACCGAAGGACACGGACGACCTGTCGGCGTTTCTGAAGACGCTTGCAGGCGACGTGCCTGTCATGGCGCTGGGCCTCGGTTCCAACCTGATCGTGCGGGATGGCGGCGTGCCGGGTGTCGTGATCCGTCTGGGCAAGCCGTTCAGCTACGCACGGGCGGGAGAGGGGCACGTCATCACCTGTGGCGGCGGCACCTCGGGCATCCTCGTCTCGTCCAATGCGCGCGATGCCGGGATCGGCGGGCTGGAGTTCCTGCGCTCGATCCCCGGCACGGTGGGTGGTTTCGTGCGGATGAATGGCGGGGCCTATGGGCGCGAGGTGGCCGATGTGCTGGTCTCCGCCACGGTCGTCCGCCGCGACGGCACGGTCGAGACGTTGGGCGTCGCGGACCTGGAATATACCTATCGCCACTCCAACCTGACCGACGGAACGGTGGTGGTCGAGGCGACCTTCCGGGGCCATGCCGCCGAACCCGCCGACATTCAGGCAGAGATGGACCGCATCGCCGCCGCGCGGGAGGCGTCGCAGCCGCTGCGCTCCAAGACTGGCGGTTCGACCTTCAAGAACCCCGAGGGGCACAAGGCCTGGGCGCTGGTCGACGCGGCGGGCTGTCGCGGGCTGACGCTGGGCGATGCGCAGGTGTCGGAAAAGCATTGCAATTTCCTGCTCAACCTCGGCAACGCCACGGCGGCGGAGATCGAGGCGCTGGGCGAGGATGTGCGCGCCAGGGTCAAGGCGCAGTCGGGTGTGACGCTCGAATGGGAAATCCAGCGTGTCGGGGTGACGAAGTGAGCGTTGCATCCCAAATCCTCCCCATCTCTGATGGGGAGGGGGACCGCCGCGAAGCGGTGGTGGAGGGGCGAGGGGCTTGCCCCTCCACCAGCCTGCGGCTGGTCCCCCTCCCCAAGCACAGCTTGGGGAGGATTGAAGAAGACTCCACGCCAACAACAAGGATCGCGTGATGCATATCGTCGTACTGATGGGCGGCTGGTCGGCGGAGCGGCCGGTGTCGCTGATGTCGGGCGCGGGCGTCGCCGATGCGCTGGAGCGGAACGGGCACCGCGTCACCCGCATCGACATGGGCCGCGATGTCGCGGCGAAGCTGGTCGAGGCCCAGCCCGACCTCGTGTTCAACGCGCTGCACGGCTCGCCCGGCGAGGATGGCACGGTGCAGGGGATGCTCGACCTGATGGGCATTCCGTACACCCATTCGGGCCTCGCCACCTCGGTCATCGCGATCGACAAGGTGCTGACCAAGCAGGCCCTCGTGCCCCACGGCATTCCCATGCCCGGTGGACGCATCGTGAAGTCGGAGGAACTGTTCGCCGCCGATCCGCTGCCGCGGCCCTATGTGCTGAAGCCCGTCAACGAAGGCTCTTCCGTCGGCGTCGCGATCGTCACCGATACCAGCAACCATGGTAGCCCGATCGCGCGGGATGCCGCGGGTCCCTGGGCCGAGTTCGAGGAATTGCTGGCCGAACCCTATATCCGGGGCCGCGAACTGACGACCGCCGTGCTGGGCGGCCGCGCGCTGGGCGTCACCGAGTTGAAGCCGAAGAACGGCTGGTACGACTTCGACGCCAAATACACAGACGGCCTGACCGAGCATGTCTGCCCCGCGCAGATCCCCGACGAGATCGCCGAGGCGTGCAAGTCTTTGGCGCTGGAGGCGCATCGTATCCTGGGCTGTCGCGGCGCCTCGCGTTCCGACTTCCGCTGGGACGACGAGCGCGGGGTCGATGGGCTGTTCCTGCTGGAGGTCAACACCCAGCCGGGCATGACCCCGCTCAGCCTGGTGCCCGAACAGGGTCGCCATGTCGGCATGGATTATGACGCCGTGGTGCAGGCGATCGTCGACGAGGCCATTGCCTGGTATCGCGACAATCCGATTGATCGGAATCCGGCGGGATGAGCCGCACGATCAAGCGCGGCCCCCCGCCGCGCCGCCCGGTTCCGCGGCGGCGCCAGCCGGTCAAGCGCGTAACGCTGGCGCAGCGCCTGCTGGCCAAGGTGCCGGTCAGCGAGGAGACGATCAGGAAGGCCGTCACCTGGACGATCCTGGGCGGCGCGGGCGCGGCGGTGCTGGCGGTCGCGACCTATGTCGGGGTGCCCGGCATGATCGGCACCGCGATCGCCGAACAGGCGGGCCATGCCGGTTTCCGCGTCCAGCAGATCGAAGTGACCGGCCTGAAGCGCATGGACCGGATGACCGTCTATGCCGTCGCGCTCGACCAGCAGAGCCGGGCGATGCCGCTCGTCAATCTGGAGGACGTACGCGCCAAGCTGCTCCGCTATGGCTGGATCAAGGATGCGCATGTTTCCCGCCGCCTGCCCGACACGCTGCTGGTCGATATCGAGGAGCGGACCCCGGCGGCGGTGTGGCAGGATAACGGCCAACTGACCCTGATCGACGCGGGCGGCGTGCTGCTGGAGCCGGTGCGGCCCGAGGCGATGCCCGACCTGCCGCTCATCATCGGGCCGGGCGCGAATCTTCAGGAGCCAGCCTATCAGGCGCTGCTGTCCGCCGCGCCCGCGCTGAAGCCGCGGGTGAAGGCGGCGACCTGGATCGGCAATCGTCGCTGGGACATCACCTTCGACAGCGGCGAGACGCTGGCTTTGCCCGAGGATGGGGCAGGGGCGGCGTTGATGAAGTTCGCGGCCATGGACGGCTCGCGGCCACTGCTCGGACGCGGCTGGTTGCGCTTCGACATGCGCGACCCCACGAAGCTGGTTGCGCGAAAGCCCGGTTTGAATCAGAATCATGCGCTCGCCGATCCGGCCAAGGCCGGGGATATGGGCAGCGATCCGGCGTCCGGGAATGACGCGGACGGGGCGGCGTCCGACGGGGCGGCGGCTCCGGGGGCAGTACAGGGGTAGCAAGGTCATGGCAAAGATTGCGCCCGAAGGGTTGATTACCGCTCTGGACATCGGGTCGTCCAAGGTATCCGCGCTGATCGCGCGCAAGGGCGATGGCGGCGAGCTGATCGTGCTGGGCACCGGCCAGCGCGAGAGCCGGGGCGTCAAGCGCGGCTATATCGCCGATATGGGCGCGACCGAGGCGGCGGTGCGCGAGGCGGTCGAACAGGCCGAGCGGATCGCCGGGCTGAATATCGAGAATGTCTGGGTCGGCTTTTCGGCCGGTGGCCTGGTGTCCGACGTGGCCGAGGTCGAGTTCGAGCTGGGCGGTCACCGCGTCGAACAGGGCGATATCGACGCGCTGCTGGCGGCCGGGCGCAACTCGATCGATCCGCAGGGGCGCATGGTGCTGCACGCGCAGCCCGCGCTCTATACGCTGGACGGGCTGACCGGCGTGAAGAAGCCGCTGGGGCTGCATGCCGACCGGCTGGGCGTGCATATCCATGTCGTCGCCGCCGATGGATCGCCGGTACGCAATCTCGACCTGTGCGTCCGCTCGGCACATCTGGAGGTGAAGTCGATCATCGCCGCACCCGTCGCGACGGGGCTGGCCTGCCTGTCGGACGAAGAGCGCGAGCTGGGCGTCGCGCTGGTCGAGATGGGGGCGGGGATCACCAATGTCTCGCTGTTCGCCGGGGGGATGCTGGTCGGGTTGTGCTCGCTGCCCATGGGCGCGGCGGACATTACCGATGATGTGGCCTCGGCCTTCGGGACGCGCCGCCAGATGGCCGAGCGGATGAAGTGCTTCCACGGCTCGGCCAATGCCTCCCCGCGCGACAATCACGACATGATCCAGGTCACGCCGATCTCGGCCGAGGATGGCGGCGACACGATGCAGATCACCAAGGCGCAGCTGATCGGCGTGATCCGCCAGCGGCTGGAGCATCAGATGGGCGAGATCCGCAAGGCGCTCCAGCATCTGAAGTTCGAGGGGCCGGTCGGGCGTCAGGTGGTGCTGACCGGCGGCGGCGCGGAGCTGAAGGGCATCGCCGATTATGCGCAGCAGGCGCTGGGCCGCTCGGTTCGGATCGGCCGGCCGCGCGGGCTGACCGGCCTGCCCGATGCGCATGGCGGACCCGCTTTCGCGACGCTGGCGGGTCTGGCTTTCTATGCCGCGACCGACCCGATCGACCTGCGCAGCATCCCCGCGGTGAACCAGACGGTACACCGGCCGAGCGGCATGGGGCTGTTCCGACGGCTGATTCAGGCGGCCAAGGCAAATTATTAAGCAAATCTGCCCGAAGCTGGGCAGTTTTGGGTTGGCACCGGGCCGGTCGCTGGTGCATCAACAGTTATTCAGGGGCCTGGTCTTAGCGTATCGACCGGGAACGGCGGAGTAGAATTGGGATGAGCATCGAATTCATCGCACCCGAGGTCGACGAGCTGACGCCGCGTATCGCGGTGATCGGCGTCGGCGGTGCCGGCGGCAACGCGATCGCGAACATGATGCGCGCCGAGGTACAGGGCGTGGATTTCCTCGTCGCCAACACCGACGCGCAGGCATTGAAGCAGTCGATCGCGCCGCAGCGTATCCAGCTGGGTGCCAAGATCACGCAGGGCCTGGGCGCGGGCAGCCGTCCCGAGATCGGCCGCGCGGCCGCCGAAGAGACGATCGACGACCTGTCGCGTCTGCTCGAGGGTAGCCATATGTGCTTCATCGCCGCGGGCATGGGCGGGGGCACCGGCACCGGTGCGGCCCCGGTCATCGCCAAGGCGGCGCGCGACATGGGCATCCTGACCGTCGGCGTCGTGACCAAGCCCTTCGCCTTCGAGGGCAATCGTCGCGCCAAGTCGGCGGACGGCGGCATCGAAGAGCTTCAGAAATATGTCGACACGCTCATCGTCATCCCCAACCAGAACCTGTTCCTGATCGCCAACGCCAACACGACCTTCAAGGAAGCGTTCGCGATGGCGGACGAGGTGCTGCAGCAGGGCGTGCGCGGCATCACCGACCTGATGGTCATGCCGGGCCTCATCAACCTCGACTTCGCCGACGTGCGTTCGGTGATGCAGGAGATGGGCAAGGCGATGATGGGCACCGGTGAGGCCACCGGCGACAATCGCGCGATCGAGGCGGCGCAGAAGGCGATCGCCAACCCGCTGCTCGACGGCGTGTCGATGCAGGGCGCCAAGGGCGTCATCATCTCGATCACCGGCGGCGACGACATGCGCCTGCTGGAGGTCGACGAGGCCGCGAACCATATCCGCGAGCTGGTCGATCCCGACGCCAACATCATCTGGGGTTCGGCGTTCAACCCCGAGCTGGAAGGCCGCATCCGCGTGTCGGTCGTGGCGACCGGCATCGATGCCGACCTCAAGGTCGCGCCGTCGCCTTCGGAAGCGAACCGCAGCGGCTTCAGCATGGGCGGCATGGCCCGCAAGTCGGACGATACGCCCAGCTATCGCCCGAGCGAGCCCGCCGCCGCGCCTGCGCCGCAGGCCAGCGTGGCTCCGGCCGCCCCGGTCGAGCAGCCGGTCGCGGCCCCTGCGCCCGCACCGCTCGCGGCTCCCGTCGCGTCGAGCGTCACTGCGCCGGTTGCCAAGCCCGCACCTGCACCGGCCCCCGCGCCGGTGGCGGATGACGAACTGGTGCTGGGTGCCGACACCATCGTTCCGGCTCCGGCTCCCGCCGCACCGTCGCATCCCGCCGCCGTCGAGCCCGCACCGGGCAGCGACGAAGCCCGCCGCCGCTGGCTTGCGCCCGGCAGCGAAGCCGGTGAAGCGCCCGCACAGCCCGCGCCGCGCGTGAAGCTGGGCGGTACGCTGTTCGAGCGTATGTCGAACGCGGCGCGTGGTGCGCAGCGTGACGAGAATGCGCAGGGCGGGTCGGACTCGTCGCTGGACATTCCGCGCTTCCTGCACCGGCAGAACAACCAGTAATTTCCGGCCCGCTCGCCGGGTATTCCGGACCGATATCAGGCCCGTGCGACAGGATCGCGCGGGCCTTTTTCGTGCGCTCGGCGATGGGGAGGGGCGCCCGGTCGAGGAGGCCCGTCCTCGCCCCATCTTACAGGAATTTCACTCGCCTGGGGCGGCCCCCGATGCGATCCGTTCCCCGGAAAAGCCGCCCCCGCGCGGCGGCACCCGGACAAGGAGAACACAATGCGCTTCAAGCCCCTGAAATCCTGTGTAATGGCCGCCAGCGCGGCGCTGGCCCTTGCGCCGATGACAGGCATCGCCTCGGCCGAGCCAGCGCCCGGCCACGGCCGTATCCATGCCTTCCGCCTGTTCACCGGCCCCGACGGCAACTCGCATGTCGAGGAGGGCAGCGTGACGCCCGGCGTGCCCAGCGCGGTCGAAAGGATTCATTTCAAGACGACCGCGCCGCATTCGCGTTTCGACTGGCACAATGATCCCGAGCCGCAATATGTGCTGACCCTGGCAGGCACGTTGAAGTTCGTGACCCGCACGGGCGAGAGCTTCACCCTGCGTCCCGGTGACGTGCTGGTCGCGGAGGATCATACCGGCACCGGCCATGCCTGGACCATGCTGGGGGACCAGCCATGGAACCGTGCCTATGTGGTGCTGGCCAAGGGGGCGAAGACTTCGTTCGTGGCCGATCCGCACCGCTGAACGCACGGGGTGTGGGGTGCGGGGACGTGGTGTTTGCCTGTTGGTCGACGCTCCGGAGCACTCGGGCGCGCTGGCGATGGGTTAACCATTGCCGCGCGCCGGAAAACACGCTTTATGGGCGATAGTCCCATGACGTTCGCATTTTTTCCCCGCGCTTCGCTCGCGCTCGCGTTGGCCCTCGCCGCCGCGCCCGTGCCCCTTCTCGCACAGGAGGTGGTGCAGCCGCTTCCCGGCACCACCGATGCCGACAAGCTGGGGGACGTGATGCGCCGCGTCGCGCAGAACCCCCGCAATGTCGATGCGCTGGTCGAGGCGGCGGAGCTGTCCATCCATCTCGACGACCTGTCGGGCGCCGCCTCCCTGCTGGCGCGCGCCGAGAAGGTCGACGCCCGCGATCCCCGGATCAAGGCGGGGATGGCGTCGATTCTCGTCCGGTCGGAACGGCCCGGCGAGGCGCTGCGCTATTTCACCCAGGCCGAGGCGGCGGGCCTTGCCCCGGCCAAGTTCGCGGGCGATCGGGGCCTGGCCTATGACCTGATCGGCGATCAGGCGCGGGCGCAGCGCGATTACCGGCTGGCGCTGGCCAATGGCGCGGGTGACGAGATCATCCGCCGCTATGCGCTGTCGCTGGGCATTTCCGGCCAGCGCGACCAGGCGCTCGAACAGCTCGATCCGCTTCTGCGCAAGACCGACCGTGCCGCCTGGCGTGCGCGCGCCTTCATCCTGGCGATGGGGGGCGACCTGCCCGAGGCGACGCGGATCGCCTCGACCATGATGCCGCCGCAGCTGGCGCAGGGGCTGCAACCCTTTTTCCAGCGGCTGCCCAGCCTGCCCGCCGTCGACCGCGCCTTTGCCGTGCATTTCGGTGAAACCCGCCCGACGCCCGAACGGCTGGCCGACGCGAGGCTGGCCCCGAACCTGCCGCCGCTGACCCCGGAAGCCCCGGTGGCGCTGGCCTCTGCGCCCGTGGCGACGCCTGAGCCCGGGACGACGCGCGAGGCGCGGCGGCGCGGCGGGCGCAATGTACGCGGTGTGGCGATGGCGGCCAATACGACGCCGGTCACGCCCGCGCCGGTGCAGATCGCGTCGACGCCGACGCCCCGCGTCGTGGCGGCGGCTTCGCCGATGCGGATGGTCCAGCCGCTGCCCCAATCGCAGGCAACCCCGCAGGCGGCTCCAAAAACGCAAGTCCAGCCGCAACCGCAGCCGGGCTTCACCAGTGCGTTGCCGACGGCATCCGAAACCCGTGCGCCGGTGGCCATGGCATCGAACACCGCGCAGCCGATGATCCAGCCATTGCCCGCCGCGCCCGTGACGGCGCCCGCGACGCCCGCCCCGGTGACCTCGAGCCCGACCACCGCCACCGCGATGGTCCAGCCGCTGCCCGCCGCCGCCCCGTCGACGCCGCCGCTCCAGATGGTGCAGGCGGTGCCCGCACCGGACCCCGTGCCCGTCAGGCCCGCGCCGGTTGCCATGGCCATGGTCCAGCCGGTCCCCAGCCAGGTCGAAGAGCCGGCACCCGCCCCGCGCCCGACACGGGTCGCGGCCCGTCGCACCCCGCCGACCCCGGCACGTGGGGTTCGGGAAGACTCGGTGCTGGCGCGGATCGTCGCCAATCTCTCCATCCCTGCCTCCGAACTCGGCGTGGAAGGTCCCGAGCGTCCCGCCGCCATCGCGGCCAGCACGCCGGTGAGCAGTGGCGCGCAGCGCGTCGTCGCAGAGGCGCGCAGCAAGGCGGAGCGCGATCGCGAAGCGCGGGAAAAGGCCGAGGAGGTGGCGGAAGCCGCCCCGCGTGCGCCCACCGCCGCCGAACGCAAGGCCGCCGCCGCCAAGGCTGCGGCCGAGAAGAAGGCACTGGCCGCCAAAAAGGCCGAGGCCGAGAAAAAGGCGCTCGCCGCCAAGGAAGAGGCCGAGGAAAAGAAGCGCGCGCGGGCCAACCCCGAGCGTATCTGGGTCCAGGTCGCGGGCGGCGCGAACGAGAACGACCTGCCCAAGGCCTGGGCCGCGACCAGGGCGAAGGCACCCGAGCTGTTCGCCGCGCACAAGGGGTACAAGACCCCTCTGCGCGCGACCTACCGGGTCCTGACCGGCCCGTTCAAGACCGATGCGGAGGCGCGCGCCTTCGTCAACCAGCTCGCCAAGAAGGGGGTCTCGGCCTTCCCCGTGACCAGCGACGCAGGGCAGGCGGTGACGCGGCTCGACGCCAAGTGAGCCGTTTCGCCCCCTGGGCTTCCTATCCCGAACACAGTCGCGGGCGTCGTCATGACGAGGCGAGCGGACTGGCGCGGGGACCCCGCGATGCGTTCCAGCGCGACCGCGACCGGATCATCCATTCGATCAGCTTCCGGCGGCTGCGGCACAAGACCCAGGTCTTCATGGCCCCCGATGGCGACCATTTCCGCGTCCGCCTGACCCACAGCCTGGAGGTCGCGCAGATCGGGCGCACGATCGCACGGACGCTCGGGCTGAACGAGGACCTGACCGAGGCGCTGTGCCTGGCGCATGATATCGGCCATCCACCCTTCGGCCATGCGGGCGAGGATGCGCTGAAGGCCGCGCTCGCCGGGCAGGGCGGCTTCGATCATAACGGCCATACGCTGCGCACCCTGACCGCCATCGAGCGGCCCTATCCGCGCTGGGACGGGCTGAACCTCAGCTGGGAGACGCTGGAGGGGCTGGCCAAGCACAATGGGCCGGTGCGCCATCCGGGGTGGGCCTTGCAGGAGGCGGATGCCGGCTTTCTGCTCGATCTGGACAGCCATGCCTCGCTGGAGGCGCAGGTCGCGGCGCTGGCGGACGATATCGCCTATGACAATCACGATATCGATGACGGCCTGCGCGCCGGGCTGCTGACGCTCGACCAGTTGCTGGCCGTGCCGCTGGTCGCACGCGGCTGGGATGCGGCCCGGGCGCAATTCCCCGATGTCCCGCCCAAAAGGCTGGCGAGCGAACTGATCCGCTCGCAGATCGGGGTGATGGTCAACGATCTGGTCGCCGAAACCCGCACTCGCATCGCCGAGAGCGGGGTGGGGGACGTGGCCGATGTCCGCGCGGCGGGCCGGGCGCTGGTCGGCTTTTCGGACGCGATGCGGATCGAGGAGCGCGACCTGAAGCGCTTCATGTACGCCAATCTCTACCACCACCCCCTCCAGCTGGCGGCGGCGGACGCGGCCCACGGCATCGTGAAGGGCCTGTTCGCGGCCTATCGCGCCGACCCTGCGCAACTGCCCGAGGAGTGGCGCGAGCGGTTGCCGACCGAGGAACCGGCGCGCAGTCGGCACATCGCCGATTTCATCGCCGGGATGACCGATCGCTATGCCGTCCGATGCTATCGGGAGATTGTGGGCGCGATCGATCTGCCGGAGGGGTTTTAGAGGCGTCGTCATGCCTCGGCCGGTGGCGGATCGTTCTTAACCGGATGACGGGCATATTGGGTGGCCTGATCGCAGATGGCATACCAGTCGGGCTTTTCATCGACAAACTCGTGAAACCGGACACGGAGGGGTAGCTCGCTGTCAAAGCAGTGAGCGTTGATAGGAAAGGACGTCCCGACGCCAGGCTCGCCCAGCGCCGTGCCGCATTCGCCACAGAAGTGGCGATTATAGAGATAGGGTGGTTCCGCTGCCAATCGCCGGACGGAATCCTGCCCCTTGATCCACGTGAAGGTCGACGCCTCCACGAAGACAAAGGTGCTGGCCCCGACCTTGCGGCAACGGGCGCAGTGGCACGTCGCCATCATGGTGGGCGGAGCCGAGAGGTGGAACTCCACGCGACCACATGCGCAACTCGCCATCCATTTCGTCATGATCTTTTCTCCTGCCAGGACATTGGCTGAAGGCCGTCGATCACATAGTCATGCTGACACCGTTGTGTCAGTATGGGCTGGGGACCTCTTATGCGTCGGGCCGATCGCCTGTTCGAAATCGTCCAGATATTGCGGCGGGCCAAGCGGCCCATCTCCGCCCTGTCGGTGGCGGCGGAACTGGAGGTGTCGCTACGCACGGTCTATCGCGACATCGCATCGCTGATGGCGCAGCGCGTTCCGATCCGCGGGGAGCCGGGGATCGGCTATATTCTGGAACGCGGTTTTGACATGCCGCCGCTGATGCTGACCAGCGATGAACTGGATGCGGTCGTGCTGGGCGCGCACTGGGTAGCCAGCCGTGGCGAGCCCGAACTGGCCAGGGCGGCGCAAAACCTGATCGCCAAGATCGAGGCCAGCGTGCCGGAGGCCTTGCGCGGGCATATTGCAGAGCCTGCCACCAGCATTGCCCCCGTCGAAGCGCCGGAGGAGCGTGTGGATGCTTCCCTCCTCCGCCAGGCGATCCGGTCCAATCGAAAGGTGACGATCGAATATAGGTCGGATCGCGGTGCGATATCCCATCGTGTCGTCTGGCCTGTGCTGCTGGGCTATCGCGACAGTGGCCGTATCATGGCGGCCTGGTGCGAACTACGCGGTGCCTTCCGGTATTTTCGGACCGACAGGATGTTATCGGCCACCGTATTGGAGGCACCCGTCCCGCAGCGTCGAGCAATTTTGCGTGCGCAATGGCAGGCCGCGATGGATGAAGAGCGGGAAGGATATCGCCGAGCCGCAGCGCCGGAGGGCGCTTCGGGCTCTTGCAACGGATAGAAACGTTTCACGAAAAAGCCCCATGCGTCCCATCGGACACACGGGGCTTTTTTTCGTTCAGCCGTCAGGCCAAGCTCAGCGAGCGCTGGTCTCCACGCCGGCACCCAGCGCGCCGCGGGCTTCGTCGGTGGTGAAGGCGACCGGGGTGTTGCCGGTCGTGCCGGTCACGCGGTGGCCCTTCACGACGAAGCGGAACGGCTCGCCGCCCGGATAGCGATGACCCTGAATCACCGACTGGCCGTTCGCGTCCGAACGGGTATAGACATAGGTGCTGCCCTCGTGAACGAAGCGCTGCTCGCCCTCGGCGGCGATCGCACCGATGGTGGGGATGGCGGCGGCGACGGTGGCGGCCAGGATCAGAATGGTCTTGCGCATGATCGAAACTCCCGCATGTGCGTTGAGCCGGATCAGGTCCTCTCGCGCGTTGTCCGCGCTTTACTTTCGTATACCGAAATATTGCGATGCAGCATTGTCAGCAACTGCAAAGGGATTCCGCCTGATTGCACTTGGTGCAATCGTCCCGCCTTCAAGTACGCCATGATTTGAAGCGAGCGTCCGATTTCGCTAGAGCGCAACGCTTTGCTACCCCGATCGGACGATGTGATGACCCTCTACACCCGCTTTGCCGCGCATATCGACGCGGCGCTGGACACGCTGGTCGCCGCCGGCACGCTGCCCGGCGGGCTGGATCGCCGCAACGTGACCGTCGAACCGCCACGCGACGCCAGCCATGGCGACCTCGCCACCAACGCGGCGATGGTGCTGGCCAAGCCCGCAGGCACCAACCCGCGCGCGCTGGCCGAGGCGATCGCGGCCGAGCTGGGCAAGCTGGACGAGGTGGACAGCGTCTCGGTCGCGGGGCCGGGCTTCCTGAACATGCGGCTGACCGATGCGGCGTGGCGCGACGAGCTTGCGGCGATCCCGGCGGCGGGTGGCGATTATGGCCGTTCGACGCGCGGGCAGGGCGTGACCGTCAATATCGAATATGTCTCCGCCAACCCGACGGGGCCGATGCATATGGGGCATTGCCGCGGCGCGGTGGTGGGCGATGCGCTTGCCACGCTGCTGGAATTTGCGGGGCACAAGGTCATCCGCGAATATTATGTCAACGATGCGGGCGGCCAGGTCGACGTGCTCGCCCGTTCGGCGCATCTGCGCTACCGCGAGGCGCTGGGCGCGACGATCGAAATTCCCGAGGGTCTGTATCCGGGCGAGTATCTGAAGCCCGTGGGCGAGGCGCTTGCCGCCGAGTTCGGTAACACGTTTGTCGATGCGCCCGAGAGCGAATGGCTGATCCTGTTCCGCACCCGTGCGGTGGCGGCGATGATGGCGATGATCCGCGAGGATCTGGCGCTGCTCGGCATCCATCACGACATCTTCTCGTCGGAGGCCGAGTTGCAGGCGGCGGGCAAGCCCGAGGCGGCCGAGGCCGAGCTGCGCTCGCGCGGGCTGGTCTATGACGGCGTGCTGGAAGCGCCCAAGGGCGAGACGCCCGAGGATTGGGAGCCAGTCGAGCTGCCGCTGTTCCGCTCCAGCCAATATGGCGACGACCAGGATCGCCCGATCAAGAAGTCGAACGGCGCCTGGACCTATTTCGGGGCCGACCTCGCCTATCATTACCAGAAGGCGCAAGATGCCGATCAGCTGATCGACATCTGGGGTGCCGACCATGCGGGCACCGTCAAGCGCATCGTCGCGGCGGTCGAGGCGCTGACCGGCGGCAAGACCAGGTTCGACGTGAAGCTGGTCCAGATGGTCCGCCTGCTGCGCGGTGGCGAGCCGGTGAAGATGTCGAAGCGCGCGGGCAATTTCGTGACGCTGGCCGATGTCGTGCGCGAGGTCGGCAAGGACGTGGTGCGCTTCACCATGCTGACCAGGCGGGCCGACGCGCAGATGGACTTCGACTTCGCCAAGGTGGTCGAGGCGTCGAAGGACAATCCGGTCTTCTATGTGCAATATGCCCATGCGCGCATCGCCTCGCTGAAGCGGCGTGCGGCCGAGGCGGGCATTAGCCTTGAGAATGGGGGCGGCACCGCCGACCTGTCGCTGCTCGACGCCGAGGATCTGGCGCTGGTCAAGCTGGCCGCACAGTTCCCGCGCATCGTCGAGACGGCGGCGACCGCGCGCGAGCCGCATCGCGTGGCCTTCTATCTCTATGACCTCGCCGCCGCCTTCCATGCGGCCTGGAATGTCGGCAATGACCGGGTTGATCGTCGCTTCCTGATCGCGGACGATGCCGAACTGACCCGCGCGCGTCTTTTCCTCAGCGAGGGGATCGGGCAGATCATACGCAATGGTCTGGCGCTGATGGGCGTCGAAGCCGTGTCGGAGATGAAGTGATGGCGAACGAAACGGACGGCCGTGCCCTGGATCTGGACGAAGCGGATCGCCTGCCCTGGCTGGAAACCGTCGAGGCCGATGAGCCCGAGGGTGTCGGCATCGGGAAGGTGATCGCGCTCGTCATTCTGGGGCTCGCCATTCTGGCCGCGATCGGCTTCGGCTTCTACAAGTGGCAGGCGCATCGTGCAGCCGCAGACGGCGACGGCGCGGTGATCGCCGCGCCCGAGGGCGACTATAAGGTTCGCCCGGCCGATCCGGGCGGCCTGAAGATCAAGGGCGAGGGCAACACCGCCATCGCCACCAGCGCGGGCAAGCCCGGCGGCACCGGCGCGATCGACCTGCGCGCCGTGCCCGAGGCGCCGATGAACGGCACGCGTGTCGTGCCGAAGCCTGCCGAACCCAATGGCGGCCGTAACGCGGTGGCGCAGGTGCCGGAATCGGGCGGCAAGCTTGTCGCCCCCGCACCCGTCGCGGCGGCGCGTGCCCCCGCTGCGGCCCCGACCGGCGGTGCGATGGTCCAGCTGGGTGCCTATCCCAGCGAGTCCTCGGCCAATGCCGCCTGGGATCGCTTTTCGAAGCGCTTCTCCTACGTCGCCGCGCTAGGCAAGGTGGTCCAGCCCGTCGCCTCCAACGGCAAGACCCTGTATCGCCTGCGCGTGAATGCCGGGTCGGCCAACCAGGCCGCCGATATCTGCGGTCGCCTGCGCGTGGCGGGCGAAAGCTGCTTCGTCGCCAGCTGATCGCGCACCCATGATCCCCGTCATTTTCGGCCTGTCCGGCCCGGTGCTGACCCCCGACGAGCGGGCGTTCTTCGCCTCGGTCGAACCGGCGGGCTATATCCTGTTCAAGCGCAACATCGTCGACCGGGCGCAGGTCCGTGCGCTGACGGACTCGTTGCGGGACCTGGCGGGGCGGGACGATCTGGCCATCCTGATCGATCAGGAAGGCGGCCGTGTCGCGCGCATGGGGCCACCCGAATGGCCCGCTTTTCCCGCCGGGCCGGTCTTTGCGCAGCTATACGAAAAAGCGCCGATGTCGGCGATCCAGGCGATGCGCGCCAACGGCCAGGCGCTGGGCGTGATGCTGCGCGAGGTCGGTATCACCGTGGACTGCGCGCCGTTGCTCGACGTGGCGCAACCCGACACGACCGAGGCGATCGTCTGCCGCGCCTATGGCTCCGAGCCGATGCAGGTGGCCGCATTGGGCCGTGCCATGCTGGACGGGTTGGCGGCGGCGGGTGTGGTCGGGGTGGTCAAGCATATGCCGGGCCATGGCCGCGCACTGGTCGATTCGCACCATCTGTTGCCGACCGTCACCGCCGACGAGGCGGCGCTGGAAGTCGATCTCGAACCCTTCATCACGCTGTCCGACGCACCGATGGGCATGACCAGCCATATCGTGTTCGAGGCCTGGGACGCCGCGCGCCCCGCCACCCTGTCGCCGGTGGTGATCGAGCGGATCATCCGGGGGCGGATCGGTTTCGACGGCCTGTTGATGACCGACGATATCGACATGAAGGCGCTGTCGGGCACGGCAGGCGAAAAGGCGGCGGGGGCGCTGGCGGCCGGATGTGACCTGGTCCTAGATTGCTGGGCGCGGATGGACGAGATGGTCGAGATTGCCGGGCGCGTGCCCCCGATCACCGAAGCGGCGCGCGCACGCCTCGACCGCGCCATGGCAAGCGTAGGGGCAGGGAAGGGCGACTTCGCCGAACTGATCGCCCGCCGAGACGCACTGCTGGCGCTGACCCGCTAAATCCTCCCCATCTCCGATGGGGAGGGGGACCGCGCCCGCAGGGCGTGGTGGAGGGGCATGGTCCCATCCATCCCGCCCCTCCACCATCGCTGGCGCGATGGTCCCCCTCCCCAAGCGAGCTTGGGGAGGATTTGGAAAGGGCGAGGAAAGATACGTCGCCTGTCTCGCCATGGCTTCGCATCGCCGCTAAGTTCCCCGCGATGACGGGGGAACAGCTGACGCTTGATCTGGACGGGTGGGAGGGGCCGCTCGACCTGTTGCTGTCGCTGGCCCGTTCGCAAAAGGTCGATCTGCGGCAGATTTCGATCCTGGCCCTGGTCGAGCAATATCTGCGCTTCGTCGACAAGGCGGGGCGGATGCAGCTGGAGCTGGCCGCCGATTATCTGGTGATGGCCGCGTGGCTGGCCTATCTCAAATCCTCGCTGCTTCTGCCGCGCCAGCCCGAGGAGGAGCCGGACCCCGAAGAGATGGCGCTGCGCCTGCAACTCCGGCTGGAGCGGCTGGCGGCGATGCGGGAATGCGGCGCACGTCTGATGGCGCGCGACCGGCTGGGCCGCGACGTCTTCGCGCGCGGCGCGCCGGAGGGGCTGGCGGTGCAGCGAAAGGCAATGTGGCAGGCCGAGCTGTACGACCTGATCTCCGCCTATGGCCGGATCAACGCGCGCACCCGCCCGGTCATGCATGTCGTCGCCGATCGGCAGGTCATGACGCTGGAGGCCGCGCTGGAGCGGGTGTCGATGCTGGTCGGCAGCCGGATCGACTGGTCGGCGATCGAGACCTTCCTGCCCGACGGCAGCGAGCGATTGCGACGGTCGGCGCTGGCGTCGAGTTTCCTCGCGGTGCTGGAACTGGCGCGACAGGGTAAAGTCGAACTCCGCCAGGCGGCCCCTTTCGCGCCGCTGCTGATCCGCCAGCCCGCGCCATGACCGAGATCGACCCGATCGTCCGCGCCGTCGAGGCGGTGCTGTTCGCCTCGCCCGAGCCGATGAGCGTGGATTCGATCCGCGCGCATGTCGGCGTGGGGAAGGGGGGCGGTGATATCCGCGCGGCGCTGGAGCGGTTGGAGGCGCAGTATCGCGGGCGGGGCATCATGCTCGTGCGGCGCGGCGACCGCTGGCATTTCCAGACCGCGCCCGATCTGGCCCATCTGCTCCGCCGCGACCGGGAGGAAGCGCGCCGCCTGTCGCGCGCCGCCATCGAGACGCTGGCGATCATCGCCTATCACGAACCCGTCAGCCGGGCGGAGATCGAGGCGATACGCGGCGTCGCCATCTCCAAGGGCACGCTCGACGTGCTGATGGAGGCGGGCTGGGTGCGCCCCGCTGGACGGCGCGAGGTGCCGGGGCGGCCGCTGATCTATGCGACGACGCCCGCCTTTCTCCAGCATTTCGGGCTGACCAGCAGGCGCGACCTGCCGGGGCTGGAGGATCTGCGCGCCGCCGGGTTGCTCGATCCGGTCGATCTGGCGCTGGAGCGGATGGGGGACGAGGATATGCCCGACTCCGCCCCGGATTCGGGTGAGGAGGAACGCGATTGAGTGCTTTCCTTTGCGTCATGGCCGCGTCACAATGCTCCGCCACGGCCCTTGCATCCCCGATCGGGGGCCATGCCATCGCTCGACCATTGCCGTTGGCCCATTGCCGCTGGTGATGCCAAAGCCTAGATAGATAGAAATTCCAGGAGACGTGCCATGGGCAGCTTTAGCCCGATCCACCTTCTCGTCCTCGCGGTCGTCGCGATCCTTCTGCTCGGCGGCGGGCGTTTCTCGAACCTGATGGGCGATGTCGCCAAGGGTGTGAAGAACTTCAAGAAGGGCATGGCCGAGGAAGACGAGACGTCCGCCAAGCCGTCGGCGCGGATCGAGGCGCAGAAGTCGGCCGAGCCCGCCTTCGATCGCGATGGCGAGCGCGTGCGCGACGATCGCTGATCCCGGTCCGTTAAAGCCAGCAGCGGACTTTCATGTTCAACATCGATTCCAGCGAGTTCCTGCTGGTCGCCATCGTCGCGCTCGTCGTGATCGGTCCCAAGGACCTGCCCAAGGCGATGCGTGTCGTCGGCTATTGGGTGGGCAAGGCGCGCGGCGTCACGCGCCAGTTCCGCCAGGGCTTCGACAATATGGTCCGGGAGGCCGAGCTGGAGGAAATGGAAAAGCGCTGGGCCGCGGAGAATGAGCGGATCATGCGCGAGCATGCCGCCGACGCGCCTCCGCATGTCGATGCCGAGGCGACGCCGCCGACGGCAACCCCGGCAGCGCTGCCGGATCACACGACGCCCGATGCGCCGCACCGCGATCCCCAGGCGCACGACCACGGTGATGCTCAGGCGGATCACAGCGATCGGCCGGTGATGGTCGAAAAGCCGGTCGTTTCGCCCGCGCCCATGGGCGAGCAGCCCTCGCGCGGGACCGAGGGGGCAGCATCGTGAGCGACCAGGACGATATCGACGCCAGCCGCGCCCCCCTGCTGGAGCATCTGATCGAGCTGCGTCGGCGGCTGCTGTACTGCATCATCGCGGTAGGGCTGGCCTTTGGCGTGTCGATGTATTTTTCGGAGTCGATCTTCGGATTCCTGGCCAAGCCGCTGCTGCGCGCCGGGCAGGGGACCTTGGTCTATACCCAGATTTTCGAGGCGTTCTTCGTCCAGGTGAAGGTGTCGTTCTTCGCCGCGATGATGATCTCCTTCCCGGTGATCGCCAACCAGCTGTGGCAGTTCGTCGCGCCGGGCCTGTACCGCAAGGAAAAGAAGGCGCTGCTGCCCTTCCTGCTGGCGACGCCCGTGCTGTTCCTGATGGGCGCGGCGATGGCCTATTACATCGCCATCCCGATGGCGCTGCACTTCCTGCTTGGCTTTGACGGCATGGTCGGCGGCGTGAAGCGAGAGGCGCTGCCCGCGATCGGCAATTACCTGTCCTTCGTGATGCAGTTCCTGTTCGCCTTCGGCCTGGCCTTCCTGCTGCCGGTGCTGCTGATGCTGCTGGAGCGGGCGGGGATCGTCACCCGGAAACAGCTGATCGGCGCGCGGCGCTATGCCATTGTCGCGGCGACGGCCGTGGCGGCGGTGCTGACCCCGCCGGACCTGATGTCGCAGGTGCTGCTCGCGGTGCCGCTCATCATTCTCTACGAGCTGGCGATCATCGGCATCTGGTTCACTGAGCGGTCTCGGTCGAAGCAGGCGGCCGTGGAAGAGGACGCTGACGCGGTGGCGTGATCGGGTCGGGTCTGGGAGTGTGGGGGGTCTCGGTGAAAGCCGGGACCCTTTTTTGTTGGGCGGAGGGATGGGGCGTGGCCTTCGACTTCGCTCAGGCTGAACGGAGCGAGGGAAATAGGTCGAACCCCAACAGCCGTTCAGCCTGAGCGAAGTCGAAGGCCAAGGGCGGAATCACCCATATGGGGGGCCTTAACGCCCGCGATCGGGCGGAGGCATATCGTCCGCCCGACGGCTAAAGCAGAATGACATGAAGCTGCCCCACCCCGCCCCAAAACAAAAAGGACCCCGACGGAAGCCCGCCGGAGCCCTTTTGCAAAGTCAGCCGGGTGAAAGGCTTACTTGGACTTGTCGGCCGTCTTGGCGACGGTGTTGCCTGCCGAACTGACGTCCTTGCCCACGCCTTCCACGGTGTTGCACGCGCTGACCATCAGCGCACCGGCGACGATTGCCAGACCCATGAGCTTACGCATTCTCAGTCTCCTCGATGAATTCCGTTGCCGATCAATGCGTCAGGCGTGCAATCGTTCCGCCTCTGTTACGGACGCTGTGCCAGATATCGGGAGATGGGGCGGTGGCCCTGAAAAGGATTAAGGCCTGGAAGCGTCACCGGGGGGGGGAGGGTGGACGCTTCCAGGCCTATGGCTTGGACAGCGAGAGCGGGGGGGCATAAGTTCGCTATCCGAAGATCAAAACACGCTGCTGGGGCAGGGGTTCCCGCCTTTTTGACGAGCGCCGATCTTTTTTTAATAAAGTCAGTCGCGCCCGACAATGGGGATGGCGATCTCATAGGCGCCGACCAGCGGATCGTGATGCAGGGGCGCACGGAGCTGCCGTGCCAGCCCCTCCATGACCCGGCCATAGCGCTTGCCGATCAGGTAGCGGAGCTGGTCCGTCTCGACCAGCGCACGGGTGACGACGCGGACGACTGCGCGGCCTTCCTGTTCGGCGGGCTTGATCGCCACGCGGATCTGCGCGGCCGGATCGCAGTTCATCGCCAGCTCGATCGTCTCGGTGATGAGGAAGGCGACGGCGACTGCCACGTCCTGGTTGACCAACAGGGGGGCGACGTCGAGCGAGATACCGATTCCCGCGGCATTTTCCGGCGCGGTGGCGCGGATATTGGCGGCCAGTTCGCCGATCATCGTGCGCAGGTTCAGCCCGCGATTTTCTTCCAGCTCGGCAAAATGGTGGCGGTGGACGACCGCCAGCGCATCGACCCGGCGCTGGATCGAGGAATAGGCGGCCATCGCCTCCGGCCCCGTCGCGCCGCGCGCATGGAAGTTGATGAGGCTGGAGATGACCTGCAGGTTGTTCTTGACGCGGTGATGGACCTCACGGGTCAGCTTGGTCTGGCGCACCAGCCCTTCGGCCAGACCGGCCTCGTGGGTGGCGACGGTACGGGTGATCGCCTCGAACGTGTCGGCCAGGTCGCGGATTTCCTGCGCGGGCGCGGCCTCGACCCCGGAAATGTCGAGAACCTCGCCCGGTTGATAGGTCGCGACGATCGCGCGCAATCGGCGCAGCGGGCGGATCAGCAGCCGGTCGACGATGAACCAGCCCAGCACCACGGCGGCCAGCCACATCAGCAGCGGCAGCGCGAGCGCCACGATCAGCGACGACGTGATCGGCGCGCTCGGCGTGGAGGTGCGCAGGACCAGGCCGGCAATGCCCAGCTCGGTCCGCATCGACTTTCTCCGCTCCAGCGCACCCTGACGCGAAAGCTGCTTGATAGGAAGCAGCTCGCCGTCCAGCTCCAGTACGGACTCAATCGGACTGGTCGGGTTGCTCTGGTCGACCAGCGACTCAAGGAACGGCAGGGGGAAGAAGGCACGGGCCTGGGCGCGGCCGTCCTGGCTGGCGACCGACAGCACCAGTCCCTTGCCGGGCAGGATGTCGGCCCCGATCGGCGATCCGTCGACCTGGGTCGGCAATGCCGCAGGCAGCGGATCGCCGCACAGGACCTTGCCCGCGCGGCTGGTGATGAGGAAGCGCGCGCCGGTCATCGATTGCTGTGCGAACACGCCTTGGGCGCGCGCGCAGCTTGGCATGTCGAGCGGATCCTGGCCCATGGCGCGGACGGCGACGCGCAGCGCCGTCATGTCGCCCATCAGCTCGGTGGCGATGGCACGCGCATCTTCGTTCGCCGCGATCCGCAACCGGCCGCTCGCCTCGCTGTCCGCAAGCCTGGTCGTCTGGAGCGTCGCGAATACCGCGATGGCCGCCAGAATGAGCAGGGTGCTGCCCAGCACGAGAACGAGCTTCGCACCCGTGGCGAGACGGGGCGGAGCGGGGCGAAGGCGCTCGGGCGCCTCGATGTCTTGGGGAGGGGTGCTGGCCATTCAGCCGGACGTTCAGTCCAGCTTGCTGAGAAGGTCAAGCATCTCGGCAGGAACTTGCTCGTCCACCGTCTTCTGATACGCCTGGCGAAGGGCCGAGCCCGCATCTTTCTGGCCGCCCTTTGGGGGCGTTTCGGACGGCGTGTTCTTCGTCTTGTTGCCCAAACTCAAAATATCCCCCTGCACGACCCACTAGCGGGGCAACCGACGCAATGGCGGCCATGGGCACTGCCGGTTGGCGTCATGCCTGGGCCATAGTTGATGTGGCGATGAAACCAAATTCGATCTTGTTGGTTCCCGATGCGATACGAAAAAACCAGAGGGGACGTCCAGAGGGCGTGTCTGACGGAGATTTCGGGAAACGGCATTGAAAACATGCGCGGGGGTCAGCACATCAGGCGCCCGCGAATACCTCAGGGAGTGATTATTACCCATGTCGCTTGGACAGCAGCTTGCGCCCCATCTTCCCTTCCTGCGGCGCTATGGCCGAGCCCTGACCGGCAGCCAGATGCACGGCGACAAATATGTCCGCGCCACGCTGGAGGCGATCGTCGCGGCCCCGGACCAGTTTCCGCGCGACGTCGATCCCCGCCTGGGGCTGTACCGCATGTTCCAGGGCATCTGGTCGTCAGCCAATTATGACGAGCTGGACAATGACGGTATCGATGCCGACGGCAATGAAGGTTTGGCGCGCGCGCGCCTGGCCCGGATGACGCCGCTATCGCGCCAGGCGCTGCTGCTGACCGCGATGGAGGGCTTCACGCCCGAGGACGCCGCCTATCTGATCGACGTTGAGCCGAGCGAGGTCGAGAATCTCGTGTCCGAGGCGCTGGCCGAGATCGAGAAGCAGACCCGCGCCCGCGTGCTCATCATCGAGGACGAGCCGATCATCGCGATGGATATCGAGACGATCGTCCGCGACCTGGGCCATGAAGTCACCGGCGTCGCGGTGACTCGTGACGAGGCCGTGGCGCTGGCCATGGAGGATCGGCCCGGCCTGGTGCTGGCCGACATCCAGCTGGCCGATGACAGTTCGGGCATCGATGCGGTCAAGGACATCCTCGCCGAGTTCGAGGTTCCGGTGATCTTCATCACCGCCTTCCCCGAGCGCCTGCTGACCGGCGAGCGCCCGGAGCCGACCTTCCTGATCACCAAGCCGTTCCAGCGGTCGACCGTGAAGGCCGCGATCAGCCAGGCGCTGTTCTTCGACCAGAGCACCGTTCCGGCCGAATAAGAAAGACCTACGGTTACGGACCCAAAACGGTTGAGAGGCGTTGAGGCAGACATGGCTGATTCCAATGAACCCATTCATGTCGCCAAAGAGGATGCCAGGGCAGGGTCGACGCCGCATGTGACGCGGTACATCCTGCCCATCTCGCTGGTGCTCGTGATCGCGATCTTCGCCTTTCTGGTGCTGCGCTGACACGGGGCTTTGCGATTAGCCTTTTGGGACGGCTGGCTATTTTTGGGTCGGCCCCTTATGTTTCGAAATGGTCGCAAGGGCGGCCGTTTCCGATGATCGGATTTTCATGACGCAGCCACTGACGCGGGACGAATTCGAGGACGACGCACCTGAGGCGCCCGTCGAGCACGTCGCGCTGCCAGATTCCGAATTCAAGGCGGAGCTGGCGCGCGTGATCCCCCATCTGCGCGCCTTTGGCCGGTCGCTTTCGGGCAGCCGCGATCTGGCCGACGATCTGGTGCAGGAAACGCTGTTGAAGGCGTGGGCCGCGCGCCAGCGGTTCCAGGCGGGTACGAACATGCGTGCCTGGACCTTCATCATCCTGCGCAACCTGTATCTGTCGCAGATGCGTCGCGCGCGCTTCAAGGGCGAGTGGGACGATCTGGTCGCCGACCGCATCCTGGCGGCCCCGGCCAGCCAGGATCGCCATGTCGAGCTGGGCGATATGCAGCGCGCGCTGATGCACTTGCCGCAGCCGCAGCGTGAGGCGCTGATCTTGGTCGGTGCGGGTGGCTTCGCCTATGAGGAAGCGGCCGAAATCTGCAACGTCGCGGTCGGCACGATCAAGAGCCGCGTGGCGCGCGGCCGTGTCGCGCTGGAGACGATCCTGAACGAAGGCTCGTTGCCGTCACGGCGTCTGCATGAAACCGACAGCAGCAAGACTGCGCTTGACACGATCATGGGAGATGTCGACCAGTTGAGCGGCGGGCGATAAGCGCCTTTACTTCCGAGCGTTAAAAGATTGCCGCCCCGGTTCTGATCGGGGCGGCTTTTTTATTGCGGGATTGCTCGGCTTGACAGTGATTGCGAGACCTTGTCCGATCCGGCTATGCGCGTGCTCTCTTTGATCCTCTCCGCCTTTTTGCTGACGGCGGCCACGCCGCCGGTTCCGGAGATCCTGAAGCCTTATATCAAGGGTGATCGTTTCGATCCGGGCGATTATAAATGGATGAAGGGGCGCTTCCAGGACGCGACTGCCGAGGAAAAGGCGCAGGACAAGCAGGTCCGGGACTGGTTGATGGCGTGTTATACGCAAGGTTTGGCAGAAACGCGGGCCGAACTGCGTGCGCTTGGTATCGTCGATCCTCTGCTGAAAGAGGCGCCGGTTGACGATGTGCTCTGCTCCCAGGTGGGCGCTGCTCCCCATGTATCGCATTGGGCAAATTTTTCCGCTTTCCAACAGTCCCTCGAAACTGCCGTGCCGATCGCGGACACCTATCTGATGGCGGTGGGGGTGGCCAAACAGATCAGTGCGTCGAAGACGCCCAAGCTTCATGATCGGCTGATGGCGCGCCCCATGGGCGAGCAGATGCTGCGCTATGTCGGTGACTGGAGGCCCGACGGCTTGGTAAAGGCCCCAGCCGTCCCCGAACCGGTCGGCGCCATCATTCGGTCGCGTCTCATGGCGGCTGGGATGGTCGAAGACCATGAGAACACCAAATGGCTCAAGCAAATAGTTGCAAAGCAGGGCTGGCCCAAACGATCGGAGGTCGGCGACGACGCAGCGGGCGAGGCTTGGCTGCTGGTTCAGCATGCGGATGCCGACCCGGCGTTCCAACTCACCGTGCTGCGCGCGATGGAACCGCTTCTAACGAATGGCGACGTGTCCAAGACGGACTATGCCTATCTTTATGATCGCGTGATGCTGAAGATCACCGGTAAGCAGCGTTATGGGACGCAAGCAATGTGTGACAATGGCAAACGCGTGTCCCAGCCGCTGGAAGATGAGAAAAGGGTGGATCGATTGCGCGCGGAGGTAGGTCTTGCGCCTGTGGCGGAGTATCTCGGCGGAATGGACAAAAGCTACGGACGCTGTCCGCCCGGCCAAAGGTTGTAGTCGATCAGGACCGTCGATCCAGCCGCGCCAGCAACCGCACCCAGTGATCCGGCAGCCGCACCGGCCGGGAATAGGCCGAGCGCAGCGCGCCGCCGATATCGTCCGTGCGCTGCGGCGCGCGGACGATACGGATATCGCGGGTTCCAGATTCGGTGCTCATCATGACAACACAACCGATCAGCGCTTGACAAGTTGCAAATCATCTGATGCGCATTTGTTAACTGGATCGAAAGTGTTTCTTTCGCCACGACCCGCAGGGTAGAAGCGGGGTATGAGCAGCCTGTCCCTGTCCGCCTTGCCCGATGCCGTCGCCCGCGCACGTCGGCATTCGTCCTTTCTGGCGATGCTGCTCGACCGGGAGCCGGACATAGAGGCGGGCGCGCTGGCGGGCGAATTGCTCACGCCGCCCGCTACGGCCGAGGATCTGCCGGTCGGCACCCGATTGCGCCGCGAGCGGCGCGCGCTGGCGCTGACCGTTGCGTTGGGCGACCTGTCCGGGCTTTACGACCTGACCGAGGTGACGCACCGGCTGACCGATTTCGCCGACCGGTCCCTTGACCGCGCGATCCGCGCCGCCATTGAGGAACGGACGCCGGGTGCCGAGCCGGTCGGTTTCGCCGCCATCGCTCTGGGCAAGCAGGGCAGTCGCGAACTCAACTATTCCTCCGACATCGACCCGATCCTCATCTTCGATCCGCAGACGCTTCCCCGCCGCCCGCGCGAGGAGCCGGAGGATGCGGCGGTGCGGATCGGCAAGCGGGTGGTCGAACTGCTCCAGGCGCGCGACGGCGACGGCTATGTGCTGCGCGTCGACCTGCGTCTGCGGCCCTCGCCCGAGGCGACGCCGATCGCGATTCCCGTGGAGGGGGCGATCGCCTATTATGAAAGCCAGGCGCTGACGTGGGAGCGGGCGGCGTTCATCCGGGCGCGGGCGGCGGCGGGTGATCTGGCGCTGGGCCAGCGTTTCCTGGACGCGATCCGCCCGTTCGTCTGGCGGCGCGCGCTCGATTTCGGTGCGGTCGGCGAGATCCGCGACCTGACGCGGCGCATCCGCGATCATCATGCGCAGGGGCAGGCGATGGGGCCGGGCTATGACCTGAAACGCGGGCGCGGCGGTATTCGCGAGATCGAGTTCTTCGCGCAGATCCACCAGCTGATCCATGGTGGCCGTGACCCCGCGCTACGGGCACCCGCCACCCGCGACGCGCTGGCGACGCTGGCCGAGGCGGGGCGGATCGATGCAGGGCAGGCGGCGGCGCTGACCGATGCCTATGTCCTGCTGCGCACGATCGAGCACCGGGTCCAGATGATCGACGACCGCCAGACCCATCAGCTTCCGTTGGGCGAAGGGCTGGCCCGGGTGGCGCAACTCCACGGACTGGCGGATGGCGAGGCGCTGATCGGCATGCTGGCCCCCGTCACCGAACGGGTCGGGCGCTTCTATGACGCGCTCGATGCCGATGAGCGACCGCGCCTGCCGCATGATCCGGTCCTGCTGAACGAGCGGCTGGCGGCGGCGGGGCTGCGCGACATCGAGGCGGCGGCGCGGCGGATCGCGGCATGGCGTGGCGGCGACTATGCCGCGCTGCGCAGCCCGGCGGCGCGCGAGGCACTGGACGCGGTGCTGCCCACTTTGGTCGAGGCGCTGGCCGAGGCTCCCGATCCCGATGCCGCGATCCTGAAGCTCGATTCGCTGTTCGAGCGGATGACCAGCGCGATCAACATCTTCCGCCTGCTGGAGGCGCGGCCGGGCCTAGCCAGCCTGACGGTGGCGATCCTCAGCCATGCCGCACCGCTGGCGGCCGAGCTGGCGCGGCGGCCTGCTTTGCTCGACGGGCTGATCGACGCCTCCGCCTTCGATCCGTTGCCCGCCGTCCCATTGCTGGAACGTGCGATGCGCGGCGGCGAAACGGGGCAGGATTATCAGGACCGGCTGGACCATGTCCGCCGCGTCGTCGGCGAGCTGCGCTTTGCCCTGGGCGCGCAGATCGTCGCGGGGCGGGCCGATCCGCTGGAGGTGGCGGGCGGCTATGCGCGCGTCGCCGAGGCGGCGGTGGATGTGCTGGCGCAGGCGACGGTCGACGAATTCGTCGCGGCGCATGGCCGGGTGCCGGGCAGCGAGCTGGTGATCCTGGCACTGGGCCGGATGGGCGGCGCGGCGCTGACCCATGCGTCGGACCTCGACCTCGTCTATCTGTTCACCGGTGATTTCGCGGGCGAGTCCGATGGGGCGAAGCCTTTGGGGGCGACGCTTTACTATAACCGCCTCGCGCAGCGGGTGACGGCGGCCTTGTCGGTGCCGACCCAGGCGGGGCCGCTCTATCCGGTCGACACGCGGCTGCGGCCGTCCGGCACGCAGGGGCCTTTGGTCGTCTCGGTCGAGAGTTTCGCGCGATATCAACGCGAAGACGCCTGGACCTGGGAGCATATGGCATTGACCCGCGCCCGGCCGATCTTCGGCTCGGCAAGCGCGCGGGCGGAGGTGGCGGCAATCGTCGCCAACGTGCTGAATGGCAACCGACCCGATCGCGATGTCGCGACCGAGGCGGGCGATATGCGGGCCGAAATGGCGCGGCACAAACCGCCGCAGGGGCCACTCGACGTCAAGCTGCTGCCCGGCGGGCTGGTCGACCTGGAGTTCGCGGTGCATCGGGCGCAGTTGATCCACCGCGCGGGCTTCGACCCCGATCTTGGGCAAGCGATCGGTGCGCTGGTGGCGGAGGAGCTGATGCCGCCGTCCATGGCGCGGGCGCATGACGTGCTGACCCGCGCGCTGGTGTCCTTCCGCCTGCTGGTGCCCGACGGGCAGGAGCCGCCCGAGCCGACCCGCCCGCTGATCGCGCGCGCCATGGGCCTGCCCGACTGGGCGACGGTGGTTGCCACGCTGGAGGCGACACGGCAGGAGGTCGCCCGAGTCTGGCATGGAGATGGTAATGCAGCAGGGTGATGCAATTCCGGCGGTGACGGTCACGACCGCGAACGACGAAAAGCTGGCGCTGGGCGATCTGGCCGGGCCGCTGGTCGTCTATTTCTATCCCAAGGACGACACCAGCGGCTGCACGCGTGAGGCGCAGGACTTCACCGCGCTGGCCGGGGATTTTGAGAGCGCTGGCGTGCGGGTGATCGGCATCTCCAAGGACAGCCCGGCCAGGCATCGCAAGTTCAGCGAAAAATACACGCTGGCGGTCGAACTGGTCAGCGACGAGGACGGCGCGGCCTGCGAGGCGTTCGGCGTTTGGGGTGAGAAGAAGCTCTACGGCAAGACCTATATGGGCATCGAGCGGGCGACCTTCCTGTTCGGCCGCGATGGGACGCTCGTGCAGAGCTGGCGCAAGGTGAAGGTTCCCGGCCATGCCGAGGCCGTGCTGGAGGCGGCGCGCGCGCTTTGACGACGATCGCCCAAGCCTGCGCGGGCGTTCTGCGCGAAAGCGATCCGCTGGCCAAGGTGCGGGCCGCGCGGGCGGTGGCGCGCGGTTGGCGGCGGGGCGTGTTGGCGCATGACTTCGACGTCGCGATGCCCGATGCGCCAGGGCGGCCCGATCGACCCGAGCTGCTGCCGCCCAACCGTATGCCCAAGCGTGGGCGCGGCGGATCGGAGAAGGGGCGGATCGCGCTGCTTCATGCACTGGCGCATATCGAGTTCGCGGCGATCGACCTGGCCTTCGACGCGGCGGGGCGGTTCGGCGGGCAGTTTCCGCGCACCTTTGTCGACGACTGGATTTCGGTCGGCGCGGATGAGGCGATGCACTTTGCCGTCCTGCATCGCCGGTTGAAGACGCTGGGTTCTGGGTATGGCGAATTGCCCGCCCATGCGGGCCTGTGGGAAGCGGCGGAGGAAACCGCGCATGACGCCATGGCGCGGCTGGCGGTCGTGCCGATGGTGCTGGAGGCCAGGGGCCTCGACGTGACGCCGGAAACGGTCGCACGCTTTCGGGCCGGGGGCGACGAGGTGTCGGCGCGCATCCTCAACCGCATCTATACCGACGAGATCCGGCATGTCGGATTCGGCGCGAAATGGTTCGGCTATCTGGCCGCCGGGCACGACATCGAGCCTGCCGAACACTGGCGAATGCTGGTCCGCCGCCATTTTCGCGGGGTCGTTAAGCCACCGTTCAACGTTTCGGCGCGCGATACAGCCGGTTTGACGCGTGATTTCTATGCGCCCCTTGCGGACGAGGAACCCATAAAGGCACAAGCTGACCGTCTGTAACGCGGTGGGGCTGCGACACAGCATAGGATGAACGAAGCCGGGCTTTTCCGACTGCGGGATCGTTCGGCGACAAGGGTTCGGGGTTCGATGAATCAACTGGCACTCTCGGGTAAATCGATTGTATCGCGCGTCCGATCCGTTTTCCTCACTGCATTGACGATCGGCCTGTCGGGCCAGATGGCATTGGCCCATTCGGCACCCGCCGCCGCTCCGGCCCATGGCGCGCCCAAGGCGGTCGGGGGCGAGTTCATCCCCGCCAACAGCGCCGAAGCCTCGGCCGACCTGCGCACCGACCAGCAGTTCCGCACCCTGTTCCAGACCTGGAAGAAGATGGACGCCCGCCCGAACGGCGTCATCGCCATCCCCTCGGTCCATCCTGTCGAAAAGCTCCAGTTCACCAGCAATTTCGGCATCCGCTCCGACCCGTTCCGTGGCACCGCCGCGATGCATGCCGGGGTCGATATTCCGGGGCCTGTCGGCACCCCGATCTATGCCACTGCCGACGGTATCGTCGATCATGCCAGCTGGCAGGGCGGCTATGGCAACATGGTCGAGATCAACCATGGCAAGGGCATCGCCACCCGTTACGGCCACCTTTCGAAGATCCTGGTCGCCGATGGCGCCCGCGTGACGCGCGGCCAGTTGATCGCGCTGATGGGCTCGACCGGGCGTTCGACCGGCTCGCACTTGCATTACGAAGTCCGCATGGACGGCCATGCCGTCAACCCCGTGCCCTTCCTGACCACCGGCGATTATCTGACCGCGTCGCAGGATCATGCGATCCACCAGATCCCGGTTTCCTCCGACGGCCCCGCCGCGCAGGACTGACAGATATTCCTCCCCGGCACGGGGAGGGGGACCGCTCGAAGAGCGGTGGAGGGGGATTGCGGCCAGAGGCATCCCGTGGAGAGGCCCCCCTCCGTCAGACCTCCGGTCTGCCACCTCCCCTTGCAGGGGAGAATTTAGTGGGATTGCCCCACTCGCTCCTCGCGCCTATCTCACCCCCATGGCCACCAGCATTTCCGAAATCGCGCTGACCCCGGCCGCCGCGGCGCGTGTCGCGACGATCGCCGAGCGGCAGAACAAGCCCGCCATCCTGCGTCTGTCGGTCGAAGGCGGCGGCTGTTCGGGCTTCCAGTACAAGTTCGGCCTGGCCGATGCACCGGCCGACGATGATGCGGTGACCCGAACCGATGGCGTCACGCTGGTCGTCGACAGCATCAGCCTGGACCTCGTCCGGGGCGCGCAGGTCGATTATGTCGAATCGCTGGGCGGCGCGGCGTTTCAGGTGAAGAACCCCAACGCGGCCTCGGGCTGCGGCTGCGGCACCAGCTTCTCGGTCTGACGTGAAGATCACCACGTACAACGTCAACGGGATCAAGGCCCGACTGCCCCGGCTGCTCGAATATCTGGCGGAGGCCGATGCGGATATCGTCTGTCTCCAGGAGCTGAAGGCCAGCGACGAGACCTTCCCGATCCAGGATATCGAAGCGGCTGGGTACGGCGCGGTCTGGCACGGCCAGAAGAGCTGGAACGGCGTCGCGGTGCTCGCGCGTGGTGCCCAGCCGGTCGAGCGGCAGCGCGGGCTGGCTGGCGAGGATGAGGACGACCATAGCCGCTATCTCGAATGCGATGTCAACGGTCTGGTCGTCGCCTCGCTCTATCTGCCCAACGGCAATCCGCAGCCGGGGCCGAAATTCGATTATAAGCTGCGCTGGATGGAGCGGCTGGCGGCGCGCGCCCGCGCATTGCTGGCCGAGGAAGTGCCTGCCGTGCTGGCCGGGGATTACAACGTCATCCCGAATGACGACGACACCTTCTCCGTCCCCGCCATGGCGAGCGATGCGCTGATGCAGCCGGAGAGCCGTCAGGCCTATCGTCGGTTGCTGGCGCAAGGCTGGACGGATTCGCTGCGGACGCGCGCGCCCAAGGGCGGGGTGTGGACCTTCTGGGACTATCAGGCCGGGTCGTGGCAGCGTGATGCGGGCTTTCGGATCGACCATCTCCTGCTCAGCCCGCAGGCCGCCGACCGGCTGGTCGATGCAGGCGTCGACAAGAGTTATCGCGGGCGGGAAAAGGCGAGTGACCACGCCCCGACCTGGGTGAAGCTGCGCGATTGAGATCCTCCCCGGCACGGGGAGGGGGGCCGCCGCGACGCGGTGGTGGAGGGGGATCGCGACATAGGCTATCCCATGGGGAAGCCCCCCTCCGTCAGGCCTTCGGCCCGCCACCTCCCCGTGCCGGGGAGGATTTACTAAACAGAGATCGTTCATGCGCCGTGCCGCTTCCCTGTTGATCCTCACTTTGTCGCTGGCCGCGTGCCAACAGAATAGCCGCGCCGACGACCGGCTCGCCGATGCCGATGCGCAGGAACGGGCGCGGCAGGAGAAGGTCGCCCAGGACATGGTCGCGCAGACCCAGGATCAGGTGCGGGTGAAGATGCTGGAGCAGCGTGTCGCTGCGCTGGAGGCGCAGGTGGCGGCGATGCAGGGGGATCGCAAGCTGCTGGACGCGCAACTGGTCGAGCAGAGGCTGAACCAGATCGAGGCGGGGCGAGTGGGGGCGGGCGATCCGGCCCCTGCGGCGACGCCGACGCCCGCAGCGACGCGTGCCCAGGGTCGTACACCGGCTCCGACCGAGAAATCGTCCCAGCCGCCGCCCGTGCGCAAGCCGCTGGTCCTGGACCTGCGATAGCGGCGCGGGCGGCGTGGGGTTACGCCCCGGCACGGTGGCCGGGGCATCGCCAAAGGCTTACTTCTTCAGGTGCGCCGAGATGAACTTGTTCATCTCGAACATGGTGCACTTGTCCTTGCCGAACACCTTCTTCAGCTTGTCGTCGGCCAGGATTTCCCGCTTGTTCTCGGGGTTCTGCAGGTTGTTGGCCTTGATATAGTCCCACACCTTGCTGATGACCTGGCTGCGCGGCAGCTTCTCGTTGCCGACGATCGCGCCCAGTTCCTCGGACGGCTGGACCGGGGCGTGGATGCCGGTGCCCGTGGTTGCGGTGGCCATGTTATTCCTTCCTATAATCCTTCAGCATCCCAGCCCGTTGGCGGGACGCGCGTGAATCACGCTTTCTTCAGCGCGTCCGCCTTGTGCGCTGCCTTTCCGCCATTGTCACTCTCTACTATGTATTGCGGCTCATCCTTCGACGCACGGACCGTGTGCCCCTTGATCTCGGTGTCGTTGGTCTGCTTCTTTACGACCTTGCCCTCGGCCGTGCCGCCATGGCTGTTCCATTCGACATGGTCGCCCTTTTTGAACTCGGTCATCGTCGTTCTCCCATCCTGTTGAGCGCCATCAATCCGCCGGGCCGTTCGTTGGTTGCACATGCTGTCGCATCGGGGCATCAGGGCGGCCAGCCAAGGAGACAGGAACCTATGAAAACCCGCGCTGCCGTCGCCTTCGAGGCCAAGAAGCCGCTCGAAATCGTCGAACTCGATCTGGAAGGCCCCAAGGCGGGTGAAGTCCTTGTCGAGATCATGGCGACCGGCATCTGCCACACCGACGCCTATACGCTCGACGGCTTCGACAGCGAGGGGATATTCCCCAGCGTGCTGGGCCATGAAGGCTGCGGCATCGTGCGCGAGGTCGGTGCGGGCGTGACCAGCGTGGCGCCGGGCGATCATGTCATACCGCTCTACACCCCGGAATGCCGCCAGTGTAAGTCGTGCCTGTCGGGCAAGACGAACCTGTGTACCGCGATCCGCGCGACGCAAGGCAAGGGGCTGATGCCCGACGGCACGACCCGGTTCAGCTACAAGGGGCAGCCGATCTTCCATTACATGGGCTGCTCGACCTTCTCGAACTTCACCGTCCTCCCTGAGATCGCGGTCGCCAAGATCCGCGAGGACGCGCCGTTCGACACCAGCTGCTATATCGGCTGCGGCGTGACGACGGGCGTCGGCGCGGTGGTCAACACCGCCAAGGTGCAGCCGGGCGAGAATATCGTCGTCTTCGGTCTGGGCGGTATCGGCCTGAACGTCATCCAAGGCGCCAAACTGGCGGGGGCGGGCCGGATCATCGGCGTCGACATCAACCCAGATCGCGAGGAATGGGGCCGTCGTTTCGGTATGACCCACTTCCTCAACTCCAAGGGGCTGAGCCGTGAGGAGACGATCGCCAAGATCCTCGAACTCACCGATGGCGGCGCGGATTACAGCTTCGACGCGACCGGCAATACCGAGGTGATGCGCACCGCGCTGGAATCCTGCCATCGCGGCTGGGGCACCTCGATCATCATCGGCGTGGCCGAGGCGGGCAAGGAGATCAGCACGCGGCCGTTCCAGCTGGTGACGGGGCGCAACTGGCGCGGCACCGCGTTCGGCGGCGCGCGCGGGCGGACCGACACGCCCAAGATCGTCGACTGGTATATGAACGGCATGATCGAGATCGACCCGATGATTACCCACCGCCTGACGCTGGAGGAGATCAACAAGGGCTTCGACCTGATGCATGCGGGAGAGAGCATCCGCAGCGTGGTGATCTTCTGATGTTCAGCCATGTCATGCTGGGGGCCGACGACATCGATGCGGCCAAGCGCTTCTACGACGCCATTCTGGGCGTGCTGGGCGCGTCCGAGGGGGTGATCGATCCGCTGGGGCGGCTGGTCTACAGCCACAAGGGCGCACGTTTCCTGATCTCGAAGCCGATCGATGGAAAGCCCGCGACCTATGCCAATGGCGCAACGCTGGGCTTTGCGATGGACTCGCCGGAGCAGGCCGATGCCTGGCACGCGGCGGGGCTGGCGAATGGCGGCACCGCGATCGAGAACCCGCCGGGTATCCGCGACGTGCCGGTGGGCAAAGTCTATCTCGCCTATCTGCGCGACCCGACCGGCAACAAGCTCTGCGCACGGCATCTGGTGGAGGCGAACTGATGTATACGCATGTCATGGTCGGATCGAACGACATCGCGCGGTCCAAGGCATTTTACGACGCGCTGTTCGCGGCGCTGGGCGGCCAGCCGGGGATGCAGGCCCCCGGTGCCGAGCGCGTCATGTATCTGCACAATGGCGCGGTCTTCATCGTGACCCGCCCGATCGACGGCCAGCCCGCCACCCATGCCAATGGCGGCACGATCGGTCTGGGCGCGGCGGACCCCGCTCAGGTCGAGGCCGCCCATGCGGCGGGCGTCGCCAATGGCGGCACGGCGGTCGAAGCACCGCTGGGCGAGCGCCAGACCGGCCTGGGCCTGGCCTATCTGGGTTATCTGCGCGATCCCGATGGCAACAAGCTGTGCCTGGGCTGTCGCCTGCCCGCACCGGCGGCGTGAGCGACAGCGGCTATATCCTGACGCTGGCGTGTCAGGACCGGGTCGGCATCGTCGCCGCCGTGTCGGGCGCGCTGGCGGGGATCGACGGCTTCATCCTCGACAGCCAGCAATATGCCGATCTGGAGACGGGGCGCTTCTTCCTGCGCATCGTCTTCACCGGGCAGGGCACGCATTTCCCCGCCTCGGTCGAATGGGTGAGGGCGGCGCTGGCCGATCCGGCGGCGCGCTTCGGTTTCGACTGGCATGTCGCGCCCGCCGCCGAGCGACCCCGGATGCTGCTCGCGGTGTCGAAGGGTTCGCATTGCCTGAACGACCTGCTGCATCGCTGGCGGACCAACACCCTGCCGGTCGAGATCGTCGGGGTCGTGTCCAATCACGACAGCCTTCGCCCGCTGGTCGAGTGGCATGGCCTGCCCTGGCATCACCTGCCGGTCGACAACAGCAACCGCGCCGAACAGGAAGCGGCGATGCTGGCGCTGATGGAGGAGAGCCGCGCCGATTATCTGGTCCTCGCCCGCTATATGCAGGTGCTGGGCGAGCGGCTGGTCGCCGCCCTTCCGGGCCGGTGCATCAACATCCATCACAGCTTCCTGCCCGGCTTCAAGGGCGCGCAGCCCTATCATCGCGCGCACGCCCGCGGCGTGAAGCTGATCGGCGCGACCGCGCATTTCGTGACCGCCGACCTCGACGAAGGCCCGATCATCGAACAGGCGGTCGAGCGGGTCGATCACCGCGCCAGTATCGACGACCTGATCCGCATCGGCCGCGATATCGAGGCGCAGGTGCTGGCCCGTGCGGTCGCCTGGGTGGGTGAGCGGCGCGTCTTCCTCAATGACAACCGGACGGTGGTGTTCCGATGACGATCGAGACGATTTCGACCTCCAAGGCGCATGGCGGCGTGCAGGGCGTATACGCGCATGACAGTGCGGCGACCGGCATGCGCATGACCTTTTCGGTCTTCGTGCCGGAGCATGAGGAAGGCGAGAAGCTGCCCGTCCTCTGGTATCTGTCGGGCCTGACCTGCACCCATGCCAATGTCACCGACAAGGGCGAGTTTCGTGGGCCTTGTGCCGAGCACCGGGTGATCTTCATCGCGCCGGACACCTCGCCGCGCGGCGACGGGGTGGCGAACGACGATGCCTATGACATGGGGCAGGGTGCGGGCTTCTACGTCGATGCGACCGAAGAACCCTGGGCGAAGCATTTCCAGATGCGGACCTATATCGAGCAGGAACTGCCCGCGCTGATCGCCGCGCATTTGCCCATGGCCGATATGGACGCGCAAGCGATCACCGGCCATTCGATGGGGGGCCACGGCGCGCTGACCATCGGGCTGCGCAACCCGGACCGCTTCCGCAGCGTGTCGGCCTTCGCCCCCATCGTCGCGCCATCCCGGGTGCCGTGGGGCGAGAAGGCACTGGGCGGGTATCTGGGCTCCGACCGTGCCGCATGGCGACAGGCCGATGCCGTCGCGCTGATCGAGGACGGCGCACGGGTGCCCGACCTGCTGGTTGACCAAGGCGATGCCGACCAGTTCCTGATCGAGCAGTTGCGCCCCGAATTGCTGGCCGAGGCGTGTAAGAAGGCGGGGATCGCCCTGACGCTGCGGATGCAACCGGGCTACGACCACAGCTACAACTTCATCTCCACCTTCATGGCCGACCATGTCGCCTGGGCGGCGGAGCGGCTGCGCGGATAATTCCTTCCCGCGGAGCCAAGCATCCCCCCTTCCGTTCAGCCTGAGCGTAGCCGAGGACCACGCCACATCGCCTGAATCCGGGCGGATTCCCTTGGCCTTCGACTACGCTCAGGCTGAACGGTTTCATGTGACATGGGTTAAGGCAATGCGGGTTTTGCACCCCGGCCATCGTTCCGCTATCGCACCGGCTTTGACGTGAAGGACATGATATGAGCTGCGCCCATGGCGACCCGGAGGACGGCGACCTGATCGGTCAGGACGGCAAGATCGTCGTTCCCGATCATGTCGCCGAGGCCATTCGCACGCTGATCGCCTGGGCCGGGGACGACCCTACGCGCGAGGGGCTGGTCGACACCCCCAAGCGCGTGGCGCGGGCATGGCGCGAATATTGCGCAGGCTATGGCGACGACCCGGCCGTTCACCTGTCGCGGGTGTTCGAGGAGGTCGGCGGCTATGACGAGATCGTGCTGCTGAAGGACATCCCCTTCCAGTCGCATTGCGAGCATCACATGGCGCCGATCATGGGCCGCGCGCACATCGCCTATCTGCCGCGCAATCATGTCGTCGGCATCTCCAAGCTCGCCCGCGTGCTGCATGGTTTCGCGCGTCGCTTGCAGGTGCAGGAACGGCTGACCGCCGAGGTCGCCGACTGCATCTGGGAAAACCTGAAGCCGCTGGGCGTCGCGGTGGTGATCGAGGCGACGCATGGCTGCATGACCTCGCGCGGGGTGCGCACGCCGGGTGTGTCGATGGTGACGAGCCGGATGATGGGCGTGTTCCGCGACGACGATCGCAGCCGCAAGGAAGTGCTGTCGCTGATGGGCATGGCCGGATGACCCGGCGCACCGTGCTGGTGACCGGGGCGGCCAGGCGGCTGGGCGCGAGCATCGCCCGGCGGCTGGCGGCGGACGGGCATCGGCCGGTGATCCACTATAACGGCTCGGGCGAGGATGCGGCGGCGCTGGCGACGGAACTGGACGCGCCGATGGTGCAGGGCGACCTGTCACGGATCGACGCGATTGACGCATTGTTCGCCCGCGCCCGGGCGGCGGCGGATGGCCCGATCGACGGGCTGGTCAACAGCGCTTCGGCCTTCGAATTCGACCGGCCGCCGGAGACGGACGCGGGGCTGATGCCGAAGCTCTACGCGATCAACGCCGCCGCGCCCGCCTTGCTCGCCTCGGCCCTGGCGCGGCAGGACGATGTCACGGACGGCGCGGTGGTCGATATCCTTGACCAGAAGCTCGCCAATCCCAATCCGGATTTCTTCGCCTATAGCTGCGCCAAATTCGCACTGGCGGGCGCGAACACGATGCTGGCCCAGGCGCTTGCCCCCCGCATCGCGGTGAATGCCGTCGCCCCCGGCCTGACCCTGCAAAGCGGGGACCAGAGCGACGCCGAGTTTGCCGAGGCCGCAACGAAGAACCTGCTTGGCCGACTGATCGGCGCGGAGGCGGTGGCCGAGGCGGTGTCGTTCCTGCTGAGCGCGCGGGGGCTTCGCGGACAGACCCTGTATGTCGATTGCGGCCAGCGTTTCTGCCGCCGCGACGGCGATGTGATGTTCGAGGGACGGGCATGACGGCGACCTATCGAATCCTGCTCGACGAGATGACGGTGGCGATGCATCTGGGCATCTATCCGCATGAAGTCGCGCCCCAGCCGGTCCGCCTGTCGGTCGCGATGACCGTCACCTATCCCGCCGCGCCCAGTGCCGACCGGATCGAGGAAGTGCTGGACTATGACTTCCTGCGCGAAGGCATATTGGCGATGGCGCGCGGCCCCGGTTTTGCGTTGCAGGAAAGCCTGTGCGAGGCGGTCGCGGCACTATGCCTCGCCGATCCCCGCGTGACTTCGGTGACGGTGCGATCGACCAAGACCGACATCTATCCCGACGCCCGGATCGGTTGCGAGATCGAGCGGAGCCGCTGACGCTGAACGGCTTGTCACGATAATATCACGCTTTTGTCATCAATCTGTTGCGGAAGGGGCTGGAGCCGTCCTAAGTCGCCGCCGAAAACAGGGCTGAACAGCATGGCGATCAAGTGGATACCCCAGCGGGCCGGTGCCGGGTTCGCCGCCGCGATGACGCTCGCGAGCTGTCCGTCCCCCGCCGCCGCCCAGACGGTGCAGGAATTGCAGCGTCAGATCGACGAGCTGAAGGCGCAGATCAAGCTGCTGACAGATGCGCAAAAGGGCATGACGGCGGCCGTTCCGAGTGCGCCTGTCGCACCCGTACCCCCGCCGGTCGTGGCATTGGCGCCTGTCTCGCCCGCGCCCGCCCCGGCCCCTGCACCGCAGCGGGTGGCCAGCGCGCCCAAGCCGGTATCGTCACGGACGCCCTGGTATGAGCGGTTGCGCCTGCGCGGCTATACGCAGCTTCGCTACAACGCCCTGCTCGACAGCGAGGATGCGCCGGGGACCAACGGTTCGCGCCTGCGCTCGGTCCACGATGCGTCGATCAACGATGATGGCGGCTTCCTGCTGCGCCGTGTCCGGCTGGTGCTGCAGGGCGATATCACCGACCGGCTGCAACTCTATTTCCAGCACGACTTCGGCGCGGCGGTGAACAACCAGTCCAGCACCGAGCGGCGCGAGAATTTCGGTCAGTTGCGCGATGTCTATGCCGACTGGTTCCTCGACCCCGAACGCCGCCTGCGCCTGCGCTTCGGCCAGTCCAAGGTGCCGTTCGGATGGGAGAACCTGCAATCCTCGTCCAACCGCCTGCCGCTCGATCGGTCGGATGCGATCAACAGCGGCGTGCCGGGCGAGCGCGATGTCGGGATCAACGTCTATTATACGCCCGCGCCCGTCCAGGCGATCTGGGATCGGCTGACCAAGGACAAGCAGAAGCTGTTCGGCAATTACGGCGCCTTCGGGCTGGCCGTCTATAACGGGCAGGGGACCAACCGGACCGAGCGGACCGACAATCTGATGAAGGTCGCCATGGCCACGTGGCCCTTCGCGCTCGACGGGCTGGGGCCGTTGTTCCGGGATCAGGTGCTGGAGATCGGCGGATCGGCGATGTTCAACCGCTTCCGGCCCGAGCTGCGAAGCGGCGGGGTCAGCCCGGTCGACTATCGCGACGATCGCGTCGCCGTCCACGCCATCCTCTATCCGCAGCCCTTCGGGATACAGACCGAATGGACGACCGGCTGGGGGCCGCAATATGACAGCGCATCGGGGACGATCCGTTCCAGCCGTCTGGGCGGCGGCTATGTCCAGCTGATGGCGAATGTCGGCCAGACGCCGGTCGGCCGCGCCATCCCCTATGTCCGGTGGCAGCATTATCGCGGCGGGTGGAAGGCCAATGTCGATGCCCCCCGGCTGGAAACCGACGAGTGGGAACTTGGCGCCGAGATCCAGCTGGTCGAGGCGCTGGAACTGACGATCGCCTATGCCCGGATGGAGCGGCGCGAGGCGGATGCACGGCGGACGGGCCGTGCGACCGGCGACCTGATCCGCACCCAGCTGCAATTCACGTATTGAGGGCGGGCTATCCTACCCGGTACGGGGAAGGCGACCAGCGAAGCTAGTGGAGGGGGCGCGCCGCGGGTTTAGAGCATGATGACATCCGCTTGATCCACCCCCTCCCCTGAAGGGGAGGGGCAGGGGGTGGGGCGTTTCCGCAAACGCCGGACCTGTGGCGATGCCCCACCCCAACCCCTCCCCTGAAGGGGAGGGGCTAGGCTTGGCTCGATCCCATGTCATCATGCTCTAAGACCTGCGTGGAAGCCCCCTCCGTCACCCCTTCGGGCTTGCCACCTCCCCGGGCCGGGCAGGATCTGTTTTTTCAGTCACCACCGCCCCTGGTGGTGAAGTCGATCCGTATACGGACCCATTCGCCGATCATCTCCTTGCCGTTGACGCGTGGTGCCCGGACGCGGAACTGCCAGGCGGCCTCGCGCATCGAGCGGGCCAGCCCGGAGCCGACGGGCGACTCGCCCAGGATCTGGCAATTCTCGACGCGGTAGCCGGGGATGGTGCGGCACGCGATCAACGCCCAGCCGCCATCGGGGGCGGGGCCGCGCAGATAGCCGTTCAACTCGGCATTGCTCGGGCGGCGCGGGAACCATTCCGCATTGTAGAGCCGCCGACCGCCCGGCCCCTCACCGGGGCCATAGGCCGATGCGCTGTCCTCGCCCCGGTCGTCGCCCTTGCTCGACCCGACACCCTTGCCTTCGCCCTTGGGCAGGGCGGCGATATCGCCTGCGTCGAACAAAGACTTGTCCCCCCATTGCCACGGCGTCGGCGCGGAGGTGTCGGCCTTCTTCTCGGGCTGCGGGACAGGGGTGTCGGCACGCTTCTCCGAGACCGGGGCCTTGGAGCCGCCTGCCGCGGCGGGCTTGCGCGTCGCCTTGCGGGTCTTGGGCACCGGCGCGCCCGATTCCTTGTCATCCGGTGACACGGAGAAGGTGTTGAGGACCGAGGATTTCTCCGGGTCGATCAGCTTGGGCGCCAGATGGAACAGCAGCCATGCCAGCAACAGGTGCGCCAGCACGGTGAGCGTGATCGAGGCCCCCCGTTCGCGCAGTTTCTCGCGGTAGCGCTCGGGGATGAACGACCAGCGCGAGGACGGAGGGACGACCGCGCTCATGATGGACATACCATCGGTCGGGACACCCCTCCGTCAGACCTTCGGTCTGCCACCTCCCCTTGCAAGGGAGGAAGGAACGACGCTCTCATGGCGCGTCGTCTTAGCCGAGAAGGACGGGGCGCATCAGGCCCGGTTGGCGGCGGACAGCACCGCCCGGACGCTGGCGGTGGCGATGTCGGTGTCCAGCCCCACGCCGAACACGACCCGCCCATCCGCGGTCCGCGCCTCGACATAGGCAGCGGCCTGAGCGTCCGCGCCGTGGCCGATGGCGTGTTCGTTATAGTCGATGACTTCCAGGTTCGGACCCGTGGTGTCGGCGAGTGCCGCGATCACGCTGGAGATCAGGCCGTTGCCGCGACCCGAGATCGACCGTTCCTCGCCATCCACCTGCACGCGGCCGATAAAGGTCCGCTGGCCGGTCGAGCCGCTTTCCTCATAGTCGCGCAGCACGAAACGATCGCCCTCGCGCGGCAGATAGGTCGCCTCGAACCCGCCCCAGATATCGGCGGCGTTGAGTTCGCGGCTGGTCGCGTCGGCCATCGCCTGGACATGGCGGCTGAAATCGGCCTGGAGCCGCTTGGGAAGCTTCAGCCCCTTGTCCTGCTCGATCACCCAGGCGACGCCGCCCTTGCCCGACTGCGAATTGACGCGGATGACCGCTTCGTAGCTGCGGCCCAGATCGGCGGGGTCGATGGGGAGGTAGGGGACTTCCCACAGATCGTCGTTGCGCTGGCCCTGGGCGGCGAAGCCCTTCTTGATCGCGTCCTGATGGCTGCCCGAAAAGGCGGTGAAGACCAGATCGCCCGCATAGGGGGTGCGCGGATGGACGGGCAGGTTGGTGCAGTAATTGACCGTGTTCACCACCTCGTCGATGTCCGACAGGTCGAGCTTGGGGTCGACGCCTTGGGTGTACATGTTGAGCGCGACGGTCACGAGATCGCAATTGCCGGTCCGCTCGCCATTGCCGAGCAGGCAGCCCTCGACCCGGTCGGCCCCCGCCATGACGCCCAGCTCGGCGGCGGCGACGCCGGTGCCCCGGTCGTTATGGGTGTGGAGCGAGATGACCACGGAGTCGCGGTTCGGAATGTTGCGGCCGAACCATTCGATCTGGTCGGCATAGACATTGGGCGTCGCGCACTCGACCGTCGCGGGCAGGTTGAGGATCAACGGATGGTCGGGCGTCGGCTTCAGCACGTCCATAACGGCGGCGCAGACCTCGACCGAGAAATCCAGCTCGGCAGTCGAGAAGGTCTCGGGGCTATATTCGAAGAACCAGTCGGTGTTCGGGCGCTTGGCGGCTTCGTCGCGCAGGATCTTCGCGCCCTCGACCGCGATCTTGCGGACCTCGTCGCGGGTCATGCCGAACACGATCTTGCGCCACGCCGGGCTGACTGCGTTGTAGAGATGGACGATCGCGGTGCGCGCGCCCTCCAGGCTTTCGAAGCTGCGCTCGATCAGGTCGCGGCGCGACTGGGTGAGGACCTGGATCGTCACGTCGTCGGGAATGCGGTCGTCGCGGATCAGGCCGGAGATGAAGTCGAACTCGGTCGCGCCCGCACTCGGGAAGCCGACCTCGATCTCCTTCAGGCCGACCTTGACCAGCAGGTCGAACATCCGCGTCTTCTTCTCGGCGTCCATCGGGTCGATCAGTGCCTGGTTGCCGTCACGCAGATCGGTCGACAGCCAGCGCGGCGCCTTCGTGATCGTACGGTTCGGCCATTGCCGGTCGGGCAGGGCGATGGTGGGGAAGGGGCGGTATTTGGTCGAGGGATCGCGCAACATGATCGGGTCTTCCAGCATTCTCGGCCGCGTCAGGCCAGGGCGCGGCGGGGACAGGCTTATCGTTTCATTCCGCCCTTAGGGAAGTCGCGCATGGCCACGCCGATCCTCCCCTAAGGGCGGATAAGTCGAAGCGAACGGAGCAGCAGCGCGGCGATCATGATGGAGCAGTTCATGCCGCGTCGGGGCGGGCTTGTCCATATCCCGCCGCACCGCGTGAACGCTTTGTTAAAGCGCCACCCGCCATCGACGGCGGCGAAGACCGGCAGGTGTGCCGGGCAGCGGGATACACCGATGTTGCGTCAACTCGTCTATATCAGCAGCGTGAAGGGGCCGGCGGTGGCCATCGACCCCGAGACGATCCTGATCGCATCGCGCCGCAACAATGCGCAGGCGGGCATTACGGGGCTGCTCTATTTCGACGGGCGGCGCTTCCTCCAGGCGCTGGAGGGTGAGGCCGAGGCGGTCGAGCGCCTGTATCGCCATATCGCGGCGGACCCGCGGCATCACGCGCTGGTCGTCCTGTCGGATCGCCATGTCGAGGCGCGCGAGTTCGGCGACTGGGCGATGGGCTATGCGATCAAGGGCGAGGACAAGGCCGCATTGATCGAGCGGATCGCCAGGCTGGCGGCGTCGGCCGCGCCGGAGGTTCGTGCGACGTTCGAGAGTTTCGCCGGATTGAAGCGACTCTTCTGATCCGGCCCCGGCCGCCCCTGGAATCGGGCGACCGGGGTCAGGCAATGACCGCTTACTGCGCGGTGAAGGCGGCGTTGATCGTCAGGTCGACTTCGTCACCGACGACCGGGACATAGGCACCGACGCCGAAGTCCGAACGCTTGATCTTGGCCGTGGCGCGGAAGCCGATGTTCAGCTTCTTCGACATCGGGTTGACGCCCGCGCCGAAGAAGGTCGCGTTCAGCGTGACCGGCTTGGTCTGGTCCTTGATGGTCAGGTTGCCGGTGATGACCGCCTTGGTCCCCATCACCTTCACGCCGGTCGAGACGAAGCGCGCGGTCGGATAGGTCGCGGCATCGAAGAAGTCCTTCGACTTCAGGTGGTTCGCGAACGGCGCGGCGGTGACCGACAGGTCGTTGATCTTGAAGGTGACTTCGACCTTGGCGGCCTGTGGGCGGGCCGGGTCGATGGTCAGCGTGCCTTCCGACGCGCCGAACTGTCCCTCCAGCATCGAGAAGCCCATATGGTTCAGCGACCAGGTGACCTGGGTATGGGCGGGGTCGACGGCATAGGTGCCCGCGACGACGCGCGAGGCGACCGGAGCACCCGGCTGGGTCTGGGCGATGGCGGGGGCGGCGAGGACGAGCGCCAGAGCGGCGGGGATGGCGAAACGCATGGGTAGACTCCCTGTTGGACGTTGGCCTTTGTGGGCCGTGCGGTGAACGCACGTCAAAGGCCAAGGTCGCAACGATGCGTTTCCGGGTTGGAGTGGGGAGGGTGGTCTCTGCGAGGCCCCTTTGCCCTCCCCCATCCCCTCCCGCTTGCGGGAGGGGAGAGTTTTGGGGCGAGCGTGTCGCCTTTATGGCAACGTCACAGCTGGCTGATAGGTTGAGTGGCGCTTGTCGCGTCCACTTGGCATGCCCCTCCCGCAAGCGGGAGGGGATAGGGGAGGGCCGGGTGTCTCACCGAGCCCACCCCCCAGACGAAGATCAGTTCTTCGCCTTGTCCACCAGCTTGTTTGCGCCGATCCACGGCATCATCGCGCGCAGTTCGCTGCCGACCTGCTCGATCGGGTGGCGCTTGGCGGCGATGCGGCTGGCCTTCAGTTCGGGCTGGCCGGCGCGGTTGTCGAGCACGAAGTCCTTCACGAAGCGGCCCGACTGGATGTCGGCGAGGACGCGCTTCATTTCCTTCTTCGTCTCTTCGGTGATGATGCGCGGGCCGGTCTTGATGTCGCCGTACTCGGCGGTGTTCGAGATCGAGTAGCGCATGTTGGCGATGCCGCCCTCATACATCAGGTCGACGATCAGCTTCAGTTCGTGAAGGCACTCGAAATAGGCCATTTCGGGGGCGTAGCCCGCCTCGACCAGTGTCTCGAAGCCCGCCTGGACCAGCGCGGTCGCGCCGCCGCACAGCACGGCCTGCTCGCCGAACAGGTCGGTTTCGCACTCTTCGCGGAAGTTGGTCTCGATGATGCCCGAACGGCCACCGCCGACGCCCGACGCATAGGCCAGCGCCACGTCATGCGCATTGCCGCTGGCGTCCTGGTGGATCGCGATCAGGCAGGGCACGCCGCCGCCGCGCACATATTCGCTGCGCACGGTGTGGCCCGGACCCTTGGGTGCGATCATGATGACGTCGATGTCCGCGGGCGGCTCGATCAGGCCGAAATGCACGTTCAGGCCGTGGGCGAAGGCGAGCGCGGCGCCGGGCTTCATATTGCCCTTCAGGTCGGCGTCATAGATCGCGGCCTGATGCTCGTCGGGGGCCAGGATCATCAGGATGTCGGCCCAGGCGGCCGCTTCCTTGTTCGACAGGACCTTGAAGCCCGCCGCTTCCGCCTTGGCGGCCGAGGCCGAGCCGGGACGCAGCGCGATCGCGACATTCTTGACGCCCGAATCGCGCAGATTCTGCGCATGGGCATGGCCCTGCGACCCGTAACCCAGGATGGCGATGTTCTTTTCGGAGATCAGGTTCAGATCGGCGTCGCGATCGTAATACACACGCATTGGACTTCCCTTTCGAAATGGTTGGGCCGCTTGGGGCCTCATGACAGTCTAAAAAATTGGAGTCGGATCAGGCCGCTTCTGCGCCGCGCGAGATGGCGGCGATGCCGGTGCGGGCGACCTCGACCAGGCCGACTTCGCCCATCAGCTCGACGAACTTGTCGATCTTGGCGATGCCGCCCGTGACCTCGAACACGAAGCTGCTGATCGTCGCATCGACCACGCGGGCACGGTAGACCTCGGCCAGACGCAGCGCCTCGATCCGACGGTCGCCGGTGCCCGAGACCTTCACCAGCGCCAGCTCGCGCTCGACATGGTCGCCCAGAACGGTCAGGTCGGTGACCTTGTGGACGGGCACCAGTCGGTCGAGCTGGGCGATGATCTGCTCCATCACCGGCGGCGAGGCGCTGGTGACGATGGTGATGCGGCTGACGGCCTTGTCGGCGGTGATCTCCGACACGGTCAGGCTTTCGATATTATAGCCGCGCGCGGTGAACAGCCCGGCGATCCGGGCGAGGATGCCCGGTTCGTTGTCGACGATCACCGCCAGCGTGTGGCGTTCCACCTGTTCGGTCTTGATGTGCATTTCGTAATTCCTCCCCGGTACGGGGAGGGGGACCGCTCGCGCAGCGAGTGGTGGAGGGGGCTCTCCACCAATGCTGTATCAAGCGGCGATCCCCCTCCACCGTGCCGCTTCGCGTCACGGTCCCCCTCCCCGCGGGCGGGGAGGAGCTAAGAGTTACACCAGCGCCTTGGCCTCGTCGTCCATGGTGCCCGATACCTCATTGGCCTGCAGGATCATGTCGGTATGAGCGGCACCCGACGGGATCATCGGGAAGCAGTTGGCGAGCTTGGCCACGCGGCAATCGACGATCACCGGGCCGTCATGGTCCAGCATCGCGGCGATACCGTCCTCCAGCTGGTCGCGGCGCTCGATCAGGATGCCCTTCCAGCCATAGGCCTCGCCCAGCTTCACGAAGTCGGGCAGCGAGTCCGAATAGCTTTCGGCATAGCGGCTCTCATAGGTCAGTTCCTGCCACTGGCGGACCATGCCCATATATTCGTTGTTCAGGATGAAGATCTTCACCGGCAGGCGATATTGCGTCGCCGTCGCCAGCTCCTGGATGTTCATCTGGATCGAGGCTTCACCGGCAATGTCGATCACCAGCGCGCCCGGATTGCCCAGCTGCGCCCCAATCGCGGCGGGCAGGCCGTAACCCATGGTGCCCAGACCGCCCGAGGTGAGCCACTTGTTCGGCTTCTCGAACCCGAAATGCTGGGCGGCCCACATCTGGTGCTGGCCGACCTCGGTCGTGATGATCGGCTGGCGCGCCTTGGTCGCGTCGTACAGCGCGCGGATCGCCCGCTGCGGCATGATCGCGTCGCCATTCTCCGGAAAGGAGAGGCAGCCGACCGCGCGCCAGCCCGCGATGCGGCGCTGCCATTCGGTGGTGTCGGGCTTGGGGTGCTGGCGCGACTTCCAGATGCGCACCGCATCCTCCAGCGCGTGGCCGACATCGGCGATGATGGCCAGGTCGACGCGGACATTCTTGTTCACGCTCGACCGGTCGATATCGACATGGACCTTGCGGCTGTTGGGGCTGAACGCGTCCAGTCGGCCGGTCACGCGGTCGTCGAAGCGGCTGCCCAAAGCGACCACCAGATCGGCCTGGTTCATCGCCATATTGGCTTCGTAGGTGCCGTGCATCCCCAGCATCCCCAGCCATTGCGGATCGCTGGCCGGGAAGGCGCCCAGGCCCATCAGGGTCGAGGTGACGGGCGCGCCGGTGATGCGGGCCAGCTCGCGCAGCAGCTGCGACGCGGCCGGACCCGAATTGATGATGCCGCCGCCGGTATAGAGGATCGGACGTTCCGCCGCCGCCAGCATGTCGACGAGCTGTTCGACCTGGCTCTGGTCGGCCTTCACCTGTGGGCGATAGGTCTTGTGACGGATCGGACCCGGCTTCTGATAGCGGGCGGTGGCGACCTGCACGTCCTTGGGGATGTCGATCACGACGGGGCCGGGGCGGCCCGAGGTCGCGATGTGGAACGCCTCATGCACCACCTCGCCCAGACGCGCGGGGTCCTTCACCAGATAATTATGCTTGGAGCAGTGACGCGTGATGCCGACGGTGTCGGCTTCCTGAAACGCATCGGTGCCGATCAGCGCGGTCGGCACCTGGCCGGTGATGACCACCATAGGGATCGAATCGAGCAGCGCGTCGGTGATGCCGGTGACGGCATTGGTCGCGCCCGGCCCGGAGGTGACGAGCACCACGCCGGGCTTGCCGGTGGAACGGGCATAGCCCTCCGCCGCATGGGTCGCCGCCTGTTCATGGCGGACCAGAATGTGGCGGATGCGCTTCGATCGGAACATCGCGTCGTAGATCGGCAGCACCGCACCACCCGGATAGCCGAAGACGACCTCCACGCCGAGATCGCACAGCGCCTCGACCAGGATATCGGCTCCGCTTTTCTCGGTCATCGTCTTCGTCCTTCTGCGTCCGTGCCCACTGACGGGGCGTGTCGGGAATGGCGCGGCTACAAGTTTAAAAAGTGCGCGTCAACCGTCAAATGCGCAATAAAGTTTCTATTATGCTGCGACGCACATCGGGAGCCGTGTCGGAAATCATGGTCCAGTCGGGGCCGGGCTGGTGACGGAACCAGGTAAATTGCCTTTTGGCGTAACGCCTTGTCGCGAGCGCGCCCGCTGCCTCGGCCTCGGCGCGGGTCATGCGGCCGTCGAGCAGCGCGGCGGCCTCGGGCACGCCGATCGCGCGACGGATGGGGGCGTCTGCAGGCAGGTCGGAACGGGCGAGGAGCGCGGCGGCTTCGTCCAGTCCTTCGTCCAGCATCTCGCCGAAACGCCGGTCGATCCGCGCGTTCAGCCAGTCGCGATCGGGCAGCAGGATGACGGCGGACAGGGCGATGCGGTCGCCGATGCCGCCCTCTTTATGCGCCTGCCAGTCATGCAGCGGGCGGCCGGTGGAGCGCACCACCTCCAGCGCGCGGGCGACGCGGGTGGTGTCGGCGGGATTGAGCCGCGCGGCGGCGGCGGGATCCTCGCGTGACAGGGCGGCATGGGCCTCGGCGACGGGGAGCGCGCGGACTTCCGCGCGAATATCGGGGTCGATCTCGGGCACCGGCGCGATGCCGTCGAGCAGGGTGCGCATATAAAGGCCGGTGCCGCCGACCAGGATCGGCAGCGATCCCGCCGTAACGCTGTCGTCGATCGCCTTGCGCGCCTCCGCCGCCCAGCGCGCCGCCGAATAGCCGGTGTCCGCCCCGTCGACATGACCGAACAGCCGGTGCGGGGCCTGGGCTTCTTCGGCAGGGGAGGGGCGGGCGGTCAGGATCGACAGGTCCCGGTACACCTGCGCCGAATCGGCATTGATGATCGTGCCGCCGGTCGCCTTCGCCAGATCGAGCGCCAATGCGGACTTGCCGCTGGCGGTCGGCCCTGCAATGAGCGCGACCCTGGGTCGGTCAGAGGAGTTCGCCATGTTCATCGCCACGCTGATAGCAGCCAAGGGCCGGCTGGCCGATGCCGATTTGTCGGCCGCGCAGGAGAAACTGGCGGCGGCGGGCTGTACCTCCTCGGCAACACGCTGGATCGACGCGGGCGTGGCGGCGGACATCGACTTTACCGGCAATCCGCTGGCCGCGCGCGAGGCGTTGGAAGGCCGGTTCGACACGACCGATGTGGTCGTGCAACCTGCCGCCAACCGTCACAAGCGCTTGCTGGTCGCCGACATGGATTCGACCATGATCACCGTAGAGTGCATCGACGAACTGGCCGATTATGCCGGGATCAAGGAGCAGGTCGCCGACGTCACCGAACGTGCGATGCGGGGCGAACTCGACTTCGCCGCTGCGCTCGACGCGCGGGTCGCGCTGTTGGAAGGGTTGGACGAGAGCGTCATCGAACAATGCCTGGCGGAACGTGTCACGCTGATGGCCGGTGCCCGCGCGCTGGTCCGCACGATGAAGGCGCGCGGTGGTCATGCGATCCTGGTGTCCGGCGGCTTCACCCGCTTTGCCGAGCCGGTCGCGGCCGAGATCGGCTTCGACCGCGCCATCGCCAATTACCTCGAGATCGCGCATGGCAAGCTGACCGGCACAGTGCGCAAGCCCATCGTCGGGTCGGACACCAAGGAAAAGACGCTGCTCGCCGCGCTCGACGAACTGGGCATCGGTGCAGGTGAAAGCATGGCGGTGGGTGACGGGGCCAATGACCTGGCGATGATCCGCCGGGCCGGTCTGGGCGTCGCCTATCGCGCCAAGCCGATCGTCGCGGGCGCGGCGGCGGCGCGTATCGACCATGGCGACCTGACCGCGCTGCTCTATGCGCAGGGCATCCCACGCGCGGAGTGGGTGGTCGGTTAAAAGGCCGTCCAACTATTCCTCCCCTTGCAGGAGAGGTGGCGCGCGCAGCGCGTCGGAGGGGTGTCCCCCTCTCGATAGCGCGACACCCCTCCGTCAGGCCTTCGGCCTGCCATCTCCCCTGCAAAGGGAGGAACGGAGATTTACGGCGCGACGACCACGCAGGGCTGGCCGGATCGGCGGCACGCGGCTTGCGCCGCACCGCGATTGGCATAGCCGCCCGCCTGAAGCCGGGTGACGCCGCCCGCCGTCACGAAATAGGGCTGCGCACCGCCAAGGCGTCCGCGCACCTCTCGCCACAGGGCATCCGCATTGCCGCGATCGCGGAAGGCTCCCAGCTGGATGCGCCATGGCCCGCTGGTCGTGCGAGCCGGTGTCGGCCTGGCGGGGCGCGGCGCGGTGGTCCGCGCGGGCGTCGGTGCAACGGGCTTGCGCCGGTCGATCAGGTCGGACGCTTCCTCGCGGACCGGCGGCGTCTGGCTGGCAGACGTGCCGGGTGCCGGATAGCTGGCGCCATAGCCAGGCGTCGCCGGGCGTGACGGTGTGATCGGCACCGGCTGCACCGCCGGGCGCGTCTGCGCAGCGATACGGGCCGGGGTGTCGGCCGCTTTGGCCGGGGTCGGTTCGCTACCCACCGTCACCCGCTTCGCCCCGCTGGCGACAGGGGCGGGCAGGGCGGTCAGGCGGGCGCGATATTGCTGGGCCAGTTCGACGCCGTGCTGTCGGTCGGGCGGGGTGATATACTGGTCCATCTGCGCCAGCGTCTGAGAGGCGGCCTGCAACCCCGCCTGCGACGCCAGCGTCATCAGCGCATAGGCGCGCGGATAGTCGCGGGGCACGCCGTCACCGTTGAACAACATCGTGCCGAGCACCAGTTGCGCCCGCGGTTCGCCATGCGCGACCGACTTTTCCAGCCAGGGCGCGGCCTCGGTCTTCCGGCCCGCCTGGAACAGTGCGAGGCCGTAATTGTCGGCGGCCTGGACATGCCCCTGGACGGCGGCCTTGCGGAACCAGCTTTCGGCAAGCGCAGGGTCGAGCGGTACGCCGCGACCCAGCTTATAGGCCTGGGCGAGGTTGAACTGCGCATCGGCATCGCCCGCCACGGCGGGGCCGCGCCATTCCTCGACCGCCTTGCGATAATCGCCCTGCGCCCAGGCATCGACCCCGGCCTTCACGTCTGGCACGGCGAGCGCAGGCGTCGCGCTCAGGAAAACGGCCAGAAGAGCGGCGGGCGCGACCATGCCGCCGATCGCGAATCTGCGCATCATCCTTCGTCCTTCCGCCCTTGTTGCAGGCCATCCATGCCCCGCTGCCGGGCACGGGTAAAGCGCTCAATGAAGGGGTTAACCGTTCCTTATAGGCTGGGGGCCTAGCGTGGGGGCCGATCGGGGAAACGGGTCATGCGCCGGGCGTATCGACCGCCTTCCCCCTGGGCCGAACCGGATGACCAAGATGACCACGTTCCGCACTCTCCTGTCCTGCAGCGTCGGCGTGTTGATCCTGGGGGGCTGCACCGCCGCCAGCCCGCGCACGGCGCGACTGAATGCGGAGGCCGGCCCGGCGCGGGCGAATGCCGCGCTCGCCGACCAGACCCGCCGGGTGCTGGCGCAGCGTGACGGCGACGCCGCGGTGGCGCTGGCCGAACGGCTGGTCGCGGCCGAACCCAGGGATGCGGGCTATCGTTCGCTCCTGGGGCAAAGCTATCTCCAGGCGGGGCGCTTCGCCTCGGCGCGGCAGGCCTTTACCGATGCCTTGCAGCTCGATCCCGCCGATGGCCGGGCCGCGCTGAACCTGGCGCTGGCGATGATCGCGGGCGGCAATGGGGCGGGTGCGCAGACGCTGCTCGACCGGCACGCCGCCGCCATTCCGACCGCCGACCTGGGGCTGGCGCTGGCGCTGGCCGGGGCGCCGGGCGAGGGCGTCCGCCTGCTGACCGCCGCCACGCGGGAACCGGGGGCGAGCGTCAAGGCGCGCCAGAATCTGGCGCTGGCGCTGGCGCTGTCGGGGCAGTGGGACATGGCGCGCATGGCGGCGTCGGCCGACATGGCCCCGGCGGATGTCGAGGGGCGGATGCGCGAATGGGCGGACTTCACCCATGCCAGTCCGGCCGACATGGTGTCGTCCCTGCTGGGTGTGCAGCCGTCGGTCGACACCGGCCAGCCGATCATGCTGGCGCTGAACGCGGCCCCCTCGGCGGCGGTGGTGCAGGACATGGTCCAGGCGCTGCCCCAGCCGGTCGTCGCGGCACCCGCACCCGCTGAACCGGCGGCGGCGCGCATCGTCTTCGCCGCGCAGCAGGAAATCGTCCAGCCGCTGCCCATGACCGCCCAGCGGACCGCGCGAACTCCGCCGTCGAGCCTGTTGCTGGCCCGGCGTGATGATGAACCGCAGCCCAGCGATCGGCGCATCGCGGCAGGCCCCGTCACGGCACCCGCCCTGCTCCGCCGGGCCGAGGAACGGCACATCGTCACGCGGCGTCGCGGCGACTGGAATGTCCAGATCGGCGCCTTCGGCAAGGCGGACGGCGCGCAAAAGGCGTGGGACCAGCTGACCCGCCGTTTCGACGGCCTGTCGGGCTATGCCCCGCAGAGCGGCACCGTGCGCCTGTCGGGCGAGCGGCTTTACCGCCTGTCGGTCGGCGGGCTCAGCCGCGCCGATGCCGACTCACTCTGTCATCGTTATCGTGCGGCGGGGGGTGCTTGTTTCGTCCGGCGTCAGGGCGATGACCATATGGCGCAATGGGCGCGGCCGGGGATCGGCATCGCCTCGCTCTGACATCAGACGGCTTCGCCCGCCGCGCGGCCGCTCGCCCAGGCCCATTGGAAGTTATAGCCGCCCAGCCAGCCGGTGACGTCCACCGCCTCGCCGACGAAGTGCAGCCCCGGCACTGCCTTGGCCTCCATGGTGCGCGAGGACAGCCCGGCGGTGGAGACACCGCCGACCGTCACCTCGGCCTTGGCATAGCCTTCGCTGCCATTGGGGTGGAAGGTCCAGTCGGCCAACCGTCCCTGCGCCGCCGCCAGCAGCTTGTCGGTTGCCGCGCCCAGTTCGGCGGGCAGCGCCAGCCGTTCCGCCAGCGTCTCCGCCAGCCGGTCGGGCAGGTGTTGGCCAAGCGCCCGGCGTGGACTGGTGCGCGGGGCGCTGCGCTTCAGGGCGACTAGCCAGTCGGGCGCGCAATCGGGCAGGAAGTCGATGCCGATCGCCTCGCCATGCCGCCAATAGGACGACACTTGCAGGATCGCCGGGCCGGACAGGCCGCGATGGGTGAACAGCGCCGCCTCGCGAAAGCGCGTCTTGCCCGCGCGCGCCACGACTTCGGATGCCACGCCCGAGAGCGAGCGGAACAGCGTCTCCTCGCCGCCCAGCGTCAGGGGGACGAGGGCAGGGCGCGGCTCGACCACCTTCAGCCCGAACTGGCGGGCGAGGTCATAGGCATAGCCGGTCGCACCCATTTTGGGGATGCTCGGCCCGCCGGTCGCGACGATCAGGCGGGGGGCGGTGAAGGCCCGGCCGCCGCGCGTCACCCGGAATTGCGTGCCGTCATGCGCGACCGCCTCGACCGGCTGGCCGAGCGCGATATCGACCACGCCGCCGGACCGCGCGGCCCGGTCGCATTCATCGAGCAGCATCGCCACGATCTGCCGCGCCGAGCCGTCGCAGAAGAGCTGTCCCAGCGTCTTTTCGTGCCAGGCGATGCCATGCGCCTCGACCAGTTCCAGAAAGTCGGCTGGTGTGTGGCGGCCCAGCGCCGATTTGGCGAAGTGCGGGTTCGCCGACAGGAAGCGGTCGGGCACGGTGCCGATATTCGTGAAATTGCACCGTCCGCCGCCCGAGATCAGGATCTTCTTGCCCGGCGCATCGGCATGGTCGACGACCAGCACCCGCCGCCCCCGCTGCCCCGCTGTGGCGGCGGCCATGAGCCCCGCCGCGCCCGCGCCGAGGATGATCGCGTCATAGTGTTGCATGGGCGGGGTTTAGTCGCGTGGGAGGCGATGCGATAGTGCCGTGTGATGACCGCTTGGCACGCCCCTCCCGCAAGCGGGAGGGGATGGGGGAGGGTAGGCCGCGAGCGATGGTCTCGGTGAGACTCCTTACCCTCCCCCGACCCCTCCCGTTTACGGGAGGGGAGAAGAAGGGAGTCCTCCCGCCTGCGGGAGGGGAGGAAGAAGGTCAGAGGGCTTTCACCTCCACCACCTCCACCGCGTCCGCCTTGCCTCCGAACGCCACCGTCTCACCCGCCATTGCGCCCATCAGCGCGCGCGCCAGCGGCGCGGCATAGGCGATGCGGTCATGCGCCGGGTCGGCTTCGTCATGACCGACGATGGTCAGCGTCCGGGTCTGTCCGTTCAGGCGGATCGTCACCACGCTGCCGATCCCGACCTCATCCTCGGCGGGGGCGGGGGCGAGTTCGGCGGTGGCGGCGCGGGTGTTCCAGTAGCGGAGTTCGCGCTGAAGCCGGGTGCGGTCCTCGTCCGTCTCCGCCGCCGCGACGGCCGCCTCGACCTCGGCCACCTTGGCACGGGTCAGCTCCAGGCCACGCGAAGTGACCAGATTGGGGCCGGGCGGGATGGCCAGCTCGAATTTGGGTTCGAGATGCTCCTCATCGGATTCGCGGCGAAAGGCGACACTCATCGGGGATCAACGCATCGGGTCATGACGCGGCTCCATGACGGGCCATTCGGTTCACCGCAAGCACGGCTTGAGTTTCTCGCCAATTGGTGTAAAGGGCCACGCTTTCACGGAACGCAAACAATCACCCGTGCCGCATGGGTGTATCCGCCAACCGAGAGGGATGGGTCCCTTGGTTCGGCGGTACGCGCTCCTTTTTCTGTCGGAGTCCCCATGCCTTTTTCTGCCTTGCCGCCGGTATTGTCGGCTGCCCTTTCCGCGCGTGGCTATACCGCGCCGACCCCCGTCCAAGCCGCCGTTATCGAGGATGACGCCCAGGGCCGCGACCTGATCGTGTCCGCCCAGACCGGCTCGGGCAAGACCGTCGCCTTCGGCCTCGCCATGGCCAGCGAACTGCTGAACGGCGGCGATCACCTGCCCCAGCCGGGCGCGCCGATGGCGCTGGTCATCGCACCGACCCGCGAGCTGGCGCTGCAAGTCAGCCGTGAGCTGGAATGGCTCTATGCCGGGGCGCGGGCGCGTATCGCGACCTGCGTCGGCGGCATGGACGCCTCGCGCGAGCGTCGTGCGCTCAGCCATGGCACGCATATCGTCGTCGGTACGCCGGGCCGTCTGCGCGACCATCTGGAGCGCGGCGCGCTCGACCTGTCGTCGCTGAAGTTCGTCGTTCTCGACGAGGCGGACGAGATGCTCGACATGGGCTTCCGCGAAGACCTGGAGCAGATCCTCGACGGCACGCCCACCGAGCGCCGCACGCTCCTGTTCTCGGCGACCATGCCGCGTCCGATCGTGCAGCTGGCCAAGCGTTACCAGACCAATGCCAAGCGGATCGAGACGATCAGCGAGGACAAGGGCCATGCCGACATCGCCTATCAGGCGGTGACGGTGGCGCCTGCCGATATCGAGGCGGCGGTGGTCAACCTGCTGCGCCTGCATGAAGCCGAAGTCGCGATCCTGTTCTGCGCCACGCGCGACAATGTCCGCCATCTCCACGCCAGCCTGGTCGAGCGTGGCTTTTCGGCGGTCGCACTGTCGGGCGAGCATTCGCAGAATGAGCGTAACCATGCGCTCCAGGCGCTGCGGGACGGCCGTGCCCGCGTCTGCGTCGCGACCGACGTCGCTGCGCGCGGTATCGACTTGCCGGGTCTGACTTTGGTCATCCACGTCGAAATCCCGCGCGATGCCGAGGCTTTGCAGCACCGTTCGGGCCGTACCGGCCGTGCGGGCCGCAAGGGCACCGCGATCCTGATCGTGCCCTATCCGCGCCGCCGCCGGGTCGAGGGCATGCTGCGCGGTGCGCGTATCGATGCCGAATGGCGTCGCGCGCCGACGCTGGAGGAAATCCGCGCGCAGGACCGCGAGCGCCTGCTGACCGCGCTGCTGGCTCCGGTCGAGGTGGACGAGGGCGATCGTGAGCTGGCCACTCGCCTGCTTGCCGAGAAGTCGCCCGAGGATATCGCCGCCGCTTTGGTCCGCGCGCACCGCGCCGCGCTGCCCCAGGCCGAGGAACTGGTCGAGGGCGATGCTCCGGCCCCGCGCGAGCGTCGCGAAGGGTTCGACGACACGGCCTGGTTCCGCATGAGCGTGGGCCGCAGCCAGAATGCCGATCCGCGCTGGTTGCTGCCGCTGATCTGCCGTCGCGGGCATATCACCCGCAACGAGATCGGCGCGATCCGCATCCAGCCGAACGAAACGCTGTTCGAAATCCCGTCCGCGCTGGCGTCGCGCTTCATCGCCGCGCTGAAGCGGACCGAGGCGGACCATGCCGAGGACGATATCGCGATCGAGCAGGCCGATGGCCCGCCCGCCGGTGGTTCGGGCCATGGCGGTCCGCGTCGTGGTCCGGGCGGTGGCAATCGTCCGATGGGCGGTCGTCCGGCCGGTGGCCCCGGTGGCGGCCCGCGCCGCTACTCGCCGCGCCCCACCCAGGGCGGCCCACGCGGTCCGCGTCGCGGCTAACCCTTAGCGGTTCAGCAAACAGCCCTCCCCGAGATATCTCGCGGAGGGCTTTTTTATTCCTCCCCAAGCTGTGCTTGGGGAGGGGGACCGCCGGGCGCAGCCCGGTGGTGGAGGGGCGTGGTCCCTCACTGGCGTTGCTGGCCCCATCACCATTCGCTGACGCGAGCGGTCCCCCTCCCCATCGGGGATGGGGAGGATTTTTAGTGGATCTCCCGTCCCGCCTTCCACAACCGCAGCGCGCGGCCCTGCACCGGGAAGCCGTCGAACGGCGTATTCCCGGCCGAGGCGAAGGCCTCGCCCGACACCATCCATGGCGTGTCGGGGTCGAACAGCATCAGGTCGGCGGGCTTGCCCGGCTCGAGCGTGCCGGTGTCGAGCCCCAGCACCCTGGCGGGATGGCTTGCCAGCAGCGCGAACAGCCGGGGCAGGGTGATCCGCTCGTCACGCACCAGCATCAGCGCCAGCGGGAGCAGCGTCTCGGCTCCCGCCATGCCGGGCTCGGCATCGACGAAGGGCAGGCGCTTGGATTCGGGGCCGTGCGGGTCGTGGCCCGAGCCGATCACATCGATCGTCCCATCCGCGACCGCTGCCAGGGCCGCCTGCCGGTCGCTCTCGTCGCGCAAGGGTGGCGAGAGCCGGGCATAGGTGCGGAAATCGGTGACGGCGATATCGGACAGGTGGAGATGTGCGGGCGTGATGCCGCACGTCACCTTCACCCCGCGCCGCTTGGCCGCGCGGATCAGGTCGAAGCCCGCCGCCGTCGTGACCTGGCGGATGTGCAGCTTCGCACCCGTTTCCTCGGCCAGCATCAGGTCGCGCGCAATGGCGAGCGACTCGGCGATGGCGGGGGCCGACGGCAGGCCCAGGCGGCTCGCCGTCTCGCCTTCGGTCGCAACCGCCTCGGCGGTCAGACCGCCGTCTTCGGCATGGGTGATGACGGTGAGGCCCAGATCGGCGGCATAGGCCAGCACCCGGTGCATCACGCCCGAATCGGCGACCCAGCCGCGCCCGGTGCCGACCGCGCGCGCGCCAGCCGAGACACAGACCGCCATCTCGGCCAGGTCCGTCCCCGCCAGCGCGCGAGTCGCCGCTGCGATGGGGTGAATCCACAGATCGGGCCGCCCGATCAGCGCGGCCCGCTGGACCACGCCGGGATCGTCCAGCACCGGCGACTGGTCGGGCATCAGGCCGATGCGAACGATCCCGCCCGCGCGTGCCGCCGCATTGTCGACCTTGAACACGCCCAGATCGATGATGCCGGGGGCCAGCATCCTGCCGCCGCAGTCGATGACTGTCGCGCCCTCGGGTGCGTCTCCGATGCCGGTGATGACGCCGTCCTCGACCAGCAGGGTCCGGCCGCGAATCTCGCCGCCGACCGGGCAGATCAGCGTCGCGTTTGCAAAGGCGGTGATGCTCATGCCCAGCCCTCCAGCTTGCGGGCTCGGCGGGTCAGCACGTCCAGACAGGCCATGCGCACCGCGACGCCCATCGCCACCTGCTCGGTGATCGCCGATTGCGGGCCGTCGGCCACCTCCGAGTCGATCTCGACCCCCCGGTTCATCGGACCGGGGTGCATGACCAGCGCATCGGGCTTGGCGCGCTTCAGCCGCTCGGCGGTCAGGCCGTAGCGCATCCGGTACTCGCGGGTGGAGGGGATATAGCCGCCCGCCATCCGCTCGTTCTGGACGCGCAGCATCATGACGACATCGGCGTCCTCGATCGCTTCGTCGAAATCGGTGAAGGGGGTGACGAACATCCGCTCGATCCCCTTGGGCATCAGCGTCGAGGGCGCGCAGACCCGCACTTCGGCCGCCAGCGCGGTCAGGGCGAGAATGTCCGAACGCGCGACCCGGCTGTGCAAAATGTCGCCGCAGATGACGACCTTCTGTCCCGCGACGCTGCCCCGGCGACGGCGGATGGTCAGCATGTCGAGCAGCGCCTGCGTCGGATGCTCGTGCCGTCCGTCGCCCGCGTTCAGGACGGGGCAGTCGACCTTGTCGGCGATCAGGCGGACCGCGCCGCTGGCCATGTGGCGGATCACGATGACGTCGGCGCGCATCGCGTTCAGCGTCATCGCCGTGTCGATCAGCGTCTCGCCCTTCTTCACGCTCGACTGCGCGGCGTGCATGTTGACGACGTCCGCGCCCAGGCGTTTTCCGGCGATCTCGAAGGACAGAAGGGTCCGGGTCGAGTTCTCGAAAAAGGCGTTGATCTGGGTCAGGCCCGCCAGTCTTGTGTCGGGCGTATCGGTCGCGCCGCGATCGAGCCAGTGTTCCGCCTCGTCGAGCAGGAACATGATCTCATGCGGTTGAAGGCCGTCGATTCCGGTCAGATGCCGGTGCGGGAAAACGGCGCCACCCTGAATGAGCGTGCCGGGGCGATGATCCGAGGTCTGCATTAAAGCCGCCGGGTAGCGAGCGGCGGCGCGATGGGCAACCCAATTCCTCCCCAAGCGAGGCTTGGAGGAATGCTTCTACGCCATCACCAGCGCATCGATCGCGGCTTGCAGGATATGCGCGGCGGCGAGGTTGTCGATCCGCTCGGCGCGCTTGGCGCGGCTCATATCCTGTTCGATCATCGTGCGTTCGACCGCGACCGTCGACCAGCGCTCGTCCCACAGCAATATGGGGCCGAGATCGGCGCAGTTGCGCGCGAAGCTGCGCGTCGATTGCGAGCGTGGGCTTTCGCTGCCGTCCAGGTTCAGCGGCAGGCCGATGACCAAGCCCTGCACGCCTTGCTGCGCGATCATCGCGATCAGCTGTTCCTTGTCCTTGGTGAACTTGGTCCGGCGGATGAGGGTGGCGGGGCTGGCGAAGCTCCACCCGGCATCGCACAGCGCGGTGCCGACCGTCTTGGTGCCGACGTCCAGCCCGATCAGCCGCCCGCCGGAGGGCAGTGCGTTACGAAATTCGGTACGGTCGGTGGTGATCAGGCTCATCGAAAGGCTTTCAAACGGCGATCCGCATCGGCGCGGACATTCGCCCAGAACAGGCTATAGTCATAGACGTGATAATTGTTGCCCGGCAGCACATAGGGGCCGACGCTCGGCCCCTCCCCGATGGTCAGGATGCCGCGCCCCTCGCATCTGGCGGGGACCTTGCCCGCCGCGATGGCGGCGGTCTTCAGGTCGGCGGACGGATAGAGCGTGCCCAGATTGGCGGTCGCGGGCGCAGCGACGCCGGGCGTACCCGTCAAGGGGTTGGTGCAGAGCATCGCGGTGTCCTTGCGAGGCGCGCCGGTGTAACCGTTGGTCTGGTCGAACACGTCGAGGATCAGCGACGGGTCGGCCGGTTCGCCGAAGCTCTGCCAGCTGAGGATGCAGCCGGTCTGGTCGGGTGCCGCACAGGCGGGCAAACCCATGGCGGGCAGGTCGGCGGTCATCGAGATCGGCCAGCCGACGACATAGGCCGCGACGATCCGCCGCTTGAGCGTGGGGTCCTTGGCCACCCGGTCGGTCAGCAGCCTCGACAGGTGCAGCGCGCCCTGGCTGTGCCCCGCCAGGATCAGCGGGCGGTTGGGATCGATCTGTTCCAGAAAGGCGGTAAATGCCGCGTCCACGTCGCGATAGGCGAGGTCGAGCGCGCGCTCGGCATCCGCCACGCTGGTCAGGAACGCGCCGAAGGTCGCCTGGCGATAGCGCGGTGCCCAGATGTCGCCCGACCCGTTGAAGGCGCTTGCCTGTCCGCGCAGGAACAGCTCGGCCCGGCCATTGGTCTCGGGATCGTCTAGCGGTGCGTTCCAGTGCGCCTTGCTGATATAGGAGGTCGGATGGATGAAGAAGACCGCCGCCCCTTGGCCGGGCTGGCCGGGCATATAGCCGGTCGGCGTCCAGAGCGCCGGGTTGCCCGGCAGGTCGGGGCGCGCCAGCCACATCTTGCGATCGCGATATGCCTCGGCCCGTGTCGTCGCCTGGGTCTGGAACGACTCGGAGGGGACGGTCGACCAGCGAAGCAGCTGGTTGCCGAACAGGCGATAGGCAAAGGCCGCCGCGATCGTCAGCACGATGAGCGCCGCCACGACATAGAGGAATTTGCGCGCCAAATCATCACTCCGTTGTGCGGTGCAGCAAAACAGGACGGCCCGCAATTGCTATCCATGATGCCCCACTTGCCCCCATTGCAATCGCCAAGGCGGCAAAAGCGTTGCGCGAAGCCGCGCGGCGATGCTAGCCGCAAATCCATGTCCGTAGATACCGCAACCGTGAAGAAGATCGCGAGCCTCGCCCGCATCGCGATCACCGAGGAGGACGCGACGCGCCTCGCCCCCGAACTCGGCAACATCCTGGGCTGGATCGAGCAACTGGGCGAGGTCGACACCCAAGGGGTCGAGCCGATGACGGCGGTCATCCCCAACCAGCTTCGCTTGCGCGACGACGTCGTCAATGACGGCGGCATCCGCGACCTCCTCATGCAGAATGCACCGCAGGCCGAACATGGCTTCTTCACGGTGCCCAAGGTGATCGAATAATGACTGATCTCACCACACTCGGCATCGCCGCCATCCGCGACGGCGTGCGCGACGGCCAGTTCAAGGCGCGCGAAGTCGCCGAGGCCTTCAACGCCAAGGTCGCGGGCGCGAAGGCGCTCAACGCCTTCCTGGTCGAGACCCCGGACCATGCGCTCGCCGCCGCCGATGCGGCCGATGCGGCGCGCGCCGCTGGCGAAACCCTGAAGCCGCTCGCGGGCGTGCCGATCGGCATGAAGGACCTGTTCGCGACCAAGGGCGTCGCGACCACCGCCGCCAGCAAGATCCTGGAAGGCTTCGTGCCGCCCTACGAATCGACGGTGTCGCAGAATCTGTGGAATGCGGGCGCGGGGATGCTCGGCAAGCTGAACCTCGACCAGTTCGCCATGGGCTCGTCTAACGAGACCAGCGCGTTCGGCAACGTTATCTCGCCCTGGCGGCGCCCGAACGACACCGCTCCGCTCGCCCCCGGCGGGTCGTCGGGCGGATCGTCGACGGCGGTGTCGGCGGGCCTCGCACCCGGCGCGACCGGCACCGACACCGGCGGATCGATCCGTCAGCCCGCCGCCTTCACCGGCATTTCGGGCATCAAGCCGACCTATGGCCGCTGTTCGCGCTGGGGCACGATCGCCTTCGCCTCCTCGCTCGACCAGGCGGGGCCGATGGCGCGCGATGTGCGCGACTGCGCGATCATGCTGGAGGCGATGGCGGGTTTCGACGCCAAGGACGCGACCTCGCTGAAGCTCGACGTGCCCAACTGGGAAGCTGCGCTGTCGGCGGACCTGAAGGGCAAGCGTGTCGGCGTGCCCAAGGAATACCGCGTCGACGGTATGCCCGCCGAGATCGAGGCGTTGTGGCAGCAGGGCATCGCCTGGATGCGCGATGCGGGCGCGGAGATCGTCGAGGTCTCGCTGCCGCACACCAAATATGCGTTGCCCGCTTACTACATCATCGCGCCTGCCGAGGCGTCGTCCAACCTCGCCCGCTATGACGGCGTGCGGTACGGCCTGCGCGACCTGCCCGAAGGGGCGGGGTTGCAGGACATGTACGCCGCGACCCGCGCCGCCGGGTTCGGCGACGAGGTGAAGCGCCGCATCCTGATCGGCACCTATGTCCTGTCGGCGGGCTTCTACGACGCCTATTACACCCAGGCGCAGAAGGTCCGCACGCTGATCGCCCGCGATTTCGAGCGTGCCTTCGAGCAATGCGACGTGCTGCTCACCCCGACCGCGCCCTCGGCGGCGTTCGCGCTGGGCGAGAAGCAGGCCGATCCGCTGGCCATGTACCTCAACGACGTGTTCACGGTGCCCGCCTCGCTGGCCGGGCTGCCCGCCATGTCGGTGCCGGGCGGGCTGGACAAGGACGGGCTGCCGCTCGGCCTTCAGATCATCGGCAAGCCGCTGGACGAGCAGGGCGTGCTGAACGCCGGGCTCGCCATCGAGCAGCGCGCGGGCTTCACTGCCCGTCCGCAGGCCTGGTGGTAAGCGACCGCGCCTTTTCGGCCCGCAACATCGCCGTGTTGCGGGAGGCGCAGGGCGCCCTGAACGTCGCGTTTGGGGCAATCCTCAGCGCCTATGTCGGCGTGTCGCTGAACCATATGGAAAGCCAGCCCTTCGACCATCACACGCTGGCGCGCTTCTTTCTGGGCGTGGCGGGCTTCATCCTGTGCCTGTGCGTCGGCAACAGCGTGATCCTGCGCGGTGAGGTGCGGCTGGGCGTCCTGTTCCTGCTGCTGGGCGCAGGCGCGGCCTATATCGGGTTGCGCGAGGCGCGGCATCTCGGCTTCGAGACGTCCGTCCTGCGCATCCTGTCGACCTGCTGGATCGTCGCCCTGCTGGGCAGCAACGCCGTCCTGACGGCGATCAACTATCTTCATCATCGAGATCGAACATGAGCGAATATCGCATCCAGGGCGCGACGGGGGAATGGGAGGTCGTGATCGGCCTGGAAGTCCATGCCCAGGTCACTTCCAACGCCAAGCTGTTCTCCGGCGCGGCGACCGCGTTCGGTGCGGAGCCGAACACCCAGGTCTCGCTGGTCGACGCGGCGATGCCCGGCATGCTGCCCGTGCCCAACATGGAGTGTATCCGCCAGGCGGTGCGCACCGGCATGGCCATCGATGCGCAGATCAACAAATGGTCGCGCTTCGACCGGAAGAACTACTTCTACGCCGACCTTCCACAGGGTTATCAGATCAGCCAGCTCTACCACCCGCTGGTGGGTGAGGGCGCGATCGAGATCAGCCTGGACGAGAAGAATCCCGACGGCCCGACCAAGTCGATCGGCGTCGAGCGTATCCATGTCGAGCAGGATGCGGGCAAGCTGATGCACGACCAGCATCCGACACGCTCGTACGTCGACCTCAACCGCTCGGGCGTCGCGCTGATGGAGATCGTCAGCCGCCCCGACATGCGTTCTCCGGCAGAAGCAGGGGCTTATCTCCGCAAGCTGCGCGCGATCCTGCGGTACGTGGGGTCGTGCGACGGCAATATGGAAGAGGGCTCGATGCGCGCCGACGTGAACGTGTCGGTCCGCAAGCCCGGCGACGAATTCGGCACCCGGACCGAGACGAAGAACGTCAACTCGGTCCGCTTCGTCATGGCAGCCATCGAATATGAGGCCAAGCGCCAGGTCGCGGTGCTGGAGGACGGCGGCAAGATCGTCCAGGAAACCCGCCTGTTCAACGTCGAGAGCGGCGCCACCCGCTCGATGCGGTCGAAGGAGGATGCGCATGATTACCGCTACTTCCCCGATCCCGATCTGCTGCCGCTGGAGCTGACCGACGCGTTCCTTGAGGAATGCCGCGCCAGCCTGCCCGAGCTGCCCGATGCCAAGCGTCGCCGGTACGAGGCGCTGGGCCTGACCGCCTATAACGCGGGCGTGCTGACCGCCGAGGTCGAAACCGCGCGCTGGTTCGATACGCTGCTGGGTGCGCTGGAAGGCTCGCAGGCCAAGCCCGCACAGGCGGCGAACTGGGTCGCGGCCGAGCTGTTCGGCGCGCTGAACCGGCTGGGGAAGGACATCACCGAGAGTCCGGTGTCGCCTGCCCAGGCCGCCGAATTGCTGGCGCTGGTCGCCGACGGCACGCTGTCGGGGAGTCTCTCCAAGCAGGTGTTCGAGATCATGCTGGAGACGGGCGATGGTCCGTCGAAGATCGTCGAGGAGCGCGGCCTCAAGCAGACCAGCGACACGGGCGCGATCGAGGCGGTGATCGCCGAGGTTCTGGAGAAGAACCCCAACCAGTTGGGCCAGTACCGCGCGGGCAAGGACGCGCTGTTCGGGTTCTTCGTCGGGCAGACGATGAAGGCGATGGGCGGCAAGGCCAACCCGGCGGTGGTGAACGACCTGTTGAAAAAGGCGCTGGCCGGGTGATTTAGCGCTGCCCTCCCTTCTCCTCCCCTCCCGCAGGCGGGAGGGGCCGGAAGAGGGCATTGAGCCTCGCAGAGGACGTGGCCTGTGGCTTTCTCTCCCCCATCCCCTCCCGCATGCGGGAGGGGCGTGCTTCTGGGTGGGCCGTTTACGCTATCGTGAGCTTTGGATTCAGCAAACGGTCTGCGGCAATCCTCACACCTCACCCCGCGCATCTCCCCTCCCGCAAGCGGGAGGGGTCGGGGGAGGGCAACGGTGTCTCACCGAGACCACCCCCTCAATTACTGCGCATCCAGATCCTGGTTCCGCACCACGCCGCCGGTCCCGCCGACGCCGTCATGCTCGCCGGTATCGGTAAACGTTACCGGCTCCTCACCACCCTCACCGCGCTTCACCGCATCGGAACGCGCCTCGACAGCCTGTTCGATATCGCTGCGCGGGTCTTCGCGCGGCGGGCTGTCCGGGTTGTTCTCCGGCGCTTCGCCGGGCGGGCTGTCGGGATGGTTTTCGGGGTTGGTCGCCATGATCGGCTCCTCTCAGATCTGGGGCGGCTGGGCGGTGCCGGGATCGCCCGGACCCACGCCGGGGGCGGGCTGGTCGATGTCCGGGCCGGGTGGCACGATTTCGGGCGGCGGCGTATCGGGTTGCGTCGGTTGGGTCGGCTGCGGGCTTTCGGGCGGGGGCTGAGTAGCCATGATCGATCTCCGTTTCTGGGGCTGGGGAGGGCATAAACGCACTGCGCGCACCGATGTTGCCTGTTGTCCCTTGCCGAAGCCGCCCATGGTGATATAGACGCGCGCCCATCGGCGGTGTCCTCGTGCGGGCGTGGCGGAACTGGTAGACGCGCTGGATTTAGGTTCCAGTATCGTAAGATGTGGGGGTTCGAGTCCCTTCGCCCGCACCAGTCCCCGGTCACAACGGGGCGACAGCCACACGGAATTTCTCCAGATTGAAGGCCTTTAGATGCAGACTGTCGAGACGCTGAACGAGGGGCTGAAGCGCGCCTACACGCTCACCATCACTGCCAAGGACATCGAGGGTAAGGTCGATGCCGAGCTGAAGCGGATCGCTCCGCAGATGAAGATGCCCGGCTTCCGCCCCGGCAAGGTGCCCGCGAACCTGGTCCGCAAGATGCACGGCCCGGCGCTCCTTCAGGACGCGCTGAACACCGCGCTGCAGGAAGGCGTGCAGTCGCTGATCGCCGAGCAGAACCTGCGCCCGGCGATGCAGCCGCAGGTCGAACTGGTCGGTGAGTATGAAGAGGGCAAGGACGCCACGCTGAATGTCACGCTCGAGGTTCTGCCGACCGTCCCGACCCCGGCGATCGACGCGCTGAAGCTCGAGCGCCTTACCGTGCCGGTCGCCGACGAGGCGGTGGACGAGCAGCTCCAGAAGTTCGCCGATCAGCAGAAGCGCTGGGACGATGCGGGCGACAAGGCCGCGGCGGAAGGCGATCAGGTCACCGTCGACTTCGTCGGCAAGACCGCCGATGGCGTCGCCTTCGAGGGCGGCTCGGGCGAGGACATGGCCGTCGAGATCGGCGGCGGTCGCCTGATCCCCGGTTTCGAGGACCAGCTGGTCGGCGTGAAGGCCGGTGAAGAGAAGCAGATTTCGGTCACCTTCCCCGAGGACTATCCCGCCAAGGACCTGGCCGGTCAGCCCGCGACCTTCGACCTGACGATCAAGTCGGTGAAGACCGCTGGCGAAGCCAAGGTCGACGACGAGATGGCGAAGAATCTGGGCCTGGAAAGCCTGGAGCAGCTGCGCGGCCTGCTGAAGGGGCAGATCGAGCAGGAGCATAACGGCCTGACCCGCACCTATATGAAGCGCAAGCTGCTCGACCAGCTGGCCGATGGTCATGACTTCGAGGTTCCGCCGTCGATGGTCGAGGCCGAATTCTCGCAAATCTGGGCGCAGCTCGAGCATGAAGCCACGCACGAGGAAGACCCCGAGGCCGCCAAGGCCGAGATGGAAAAGGAGCGCGACGATTATAAGAAGATCGCCGAGCGCCGCGTCCGTCTGGGCCTGCTCCTCTCAGAGATCGGCCAGGCCAACGGCGTCGAAGTGACCGCGCAGGAAATGAACCGTCTGATCGCGCAGGCCGCACAGCAGTACGGTCCGGAAGATCGCCAGCGCTTCATCCAGTATGTCCAGCAGGAGCCGATGGCCGCCGCCCAGCTGCGCGCCCCGCTCTATGAGGACAAGGTCGTCGACTTCCTGTTCGGCAAGGCCGAGATCACCGACCGCGAAACCACCCGCGAGGAGCTGGAAGCCGCGATCGAGAGCGAAGACGGTTTCGCGACCGGCACGCACGTCCACAACCATGATCATGACCACGACCATGATCACGACCATGGCAAGAAGAAGCCCGCCAAGGCGAAGGCCAAGAAGGCCGATGCCGACGTGACCGAGGACGCGGCCGCCGACGACGCCGAGGCCGAGAAGAAGCCGGCCCGCGCCAAGAAAGCGGCTCCGGCCGAGGACGAAGTGGAAGCGGCCGAGGAAGCCCCCGCGAAGAAGCCGCGCGCCAAGAAGGCCGCTGCTCCGGCGGAAGGCGAAGCGGACGCCGCCGAGGCGCCCGCCAAGAAGCCGCGTGCCAAGAAGGCTGCGCCGACCGAGTAAGGACGGCCTGCGCGGGCTTCGGCCCACCGATTGATAAAGAGGGCGGCCGCGCAAGCGGTCGCCCTTTTGTCGTTCAGGTCCGCCGTGCTTTTAAAATAAGATGATATGATATGGACTCACCCCTCCCCTTCAGGGGAGGGGGCGGGGGTGGGGCGCCTCCACGAATTCCGCGCTTGTGGCGAGGCCCCACCCCACCCCCCCCTTCAGGGGAGGGGTTCGCGTTAGTTCAAGGCAATATCATCACGGTCAAGAACCGGGCGTCGAGCAGCGGCGATGACGAAACAGGCGGCGAGCAGCGGCAGCAGCCACAGCACCCGGCTCTGGTAACGATCATCGGGGCCGGACAGATCGCCGGTGATGGCCGCGTTGAGCAGGAGCGTCGCAACGACCAGCCCCGCCAGACCCAGCAGCCGCCATCGCCGATGGCGTATCGCCCAGACGAGCATCAGGGGCAGCAGCAGGACGACGGCCATCGCCACCGCGACGTCGGGCGCGAATTTCAGCGGATCGAGCGCCCCGCGCTGTTGCCGCGACAACGCAAACGCCCGGTAGGCATCCGGCAGTCGGGCTTTCAGGATATGGGCAATCTGCATGTCGGCGGCATAGGGCGGCAGCACGCCCTTCCGAACGGTCACCAGTTGCTCGGCAAACCCCCGCCACGCCAATGCCGCGACGCCGCCGGGATCGTCGTGCAGGACCGTTCGGATGATCGTCCGCTGTTCGGCGACCGCGCCTGCCCGGTCGTGATGGAGCATCGCGCCAATCGGTGAGCGCTGGTCCCAGAGATAGGCCTGACCCGGCTTGGCGATCGACGGATCGTCGACCAGCGGCCGCACCGCGCAATGGGCGAGCGCCCGTTCGCGACAGAGCCGCGCCAGCGTCGGTTGCGCCACATGTCCGTCGAAGAGGCGTGCGAGCAGGAAGGTGTCGGACGACAAAGCGGGCCTGAACTCATACCCCGCCACCCGGTTGAGGCCGCTGAGACCCAGCAGCGTCAGCGCGATGGCCAGCGCGGCGGGCAGGGATCGCCGGATCGTCTCGCGCCACCCTGTGCCGCTTATCGGCATGGCGACCGCCGCCAGCCCCAGAAGCCCCGCCGCCAACAGCACATGGCTGAGATGCACCGCGATCAGCAGCGCCAGCACGGCGGCCAGTCCGACGCGCTGCCATAGCGGCGTATCGGAAGGGCGGGCGAGCAGCGCGAACAGGACCAGCGGCACGAAGCCGGTGGCGATGTCGGGCATGATCTGGCCGACGAACCAGGGCAGGCTGCTCCCCAGGGCCAGAAGGGCGCAGGTCACGACCAGATTCTGCGCGTTGAGGCGGCCGCCACCGATGGCCAGTGTCATCGCGATGATCAGCACGCTGCCGATCGCCTGAACCGCGACGATCCCCCAGACCCCCGTGAGCCACAAAGGCAATCCGATCGCGAGGCCGTAAACGGGCGGCCGATCGGTCGGGTAGAAGAGGTCGAGCGGTATCCGCAAATAGGTGCCCGAATCGGCGAAGACCAACGGGAAGCCGTTGGCGACCGCGACCCAGGACAGGATCGCCGCCCCCAGTACGACCGCAGGCGTCATCCGCCATGATATTCCGGGGCGCCGTCGATCCGGCTTTGACTCGTTCATGGCGCAGCTTAGGGATATGGCCGATCCGGGGGCAAGCCTGACGGCCGCCGTCTCGCTTTAGGTCGCGATCCGCCATAAGGGGCATCGCTTCGGCTGACCATACGGCCGCACGAGGGAAGAATGATGGACTATCAGGGGGCCGCGCCAAGCATTGCGGTGCTGTTGCCATGCTATAACGAGGAAGCGGCGATCGCTCAGACGATCGCGGGCTTCCGCGAGGCGCTGCCGACCGCGACCATCTATGTCTATGACAATAACAGCAAGGACCGCACGGTCGAGGTCGCCCGCGCGGCGGGCGCCGTAGTCCGGTCGGAGCGTATCCAGGGCAAGGGCGCGGTCGTGCGTCGCATGTTCGCCGATATCGACGCCGATATCTATGTGATGGCGGATGGCGATGCGACCTATGACGCCGCCTCCGCCCCCGATCTGGTCGCGCGCATGGTCGAGGAGCAACTCGACATGGTGGTCGGCCAACGGGTGAGCGAGGCTGAACTTGCCTATCGTCGCGGGCATCGCTTCGGCAATGCCATGCTGACGGGGATGCTCGCCAAGCTGTTTGGGCGGAGTTTCACCGATATCCTATCGGGTTATCGCGTCTTCTCGCGCCGCTTCGTCAAGAGCTTCCCGGTCCTGTCGGTGGGCTTCGAGATCGAGACCGAGATCAGCGTTCACGCGCTGGAACTGAAAATGCCCTGCGCCGAAATCGCCACGCCCTATTATGCGCGGCCCGAAGGCTCGGCGTCGAAGCTGAGCACCTATTCGGACGGCTGGCGCATCCTGCGCACCATCCTGAAGCTGTACCGGATCGAGCGGCCGATGTGGTTCTTCGGCGCGGTTGCTGGCCTGTTCGCGGCGCTTGCCATCCTGCTGGCCGTACCGATCATCCTGACCTACCTCCAGACGCATCAGGTCCCGCGCTTCCCGACCGCGATCCTGTCTACCGGGCTGATGCTGCTCGCCGCGCTGAACGTCTTTACCGGGCTGATCCTCGATACCGTGGTGCGTGGGCGGCAGGAGGTGCGGCGGCTGGCCTATCTGGCGCTGCCCGCGCCCGGCAACCCGCGCTAATCCGATTTTCACGCCTGAAAGCCATAAACGCTGCACGGCAGCATCCCGCGATGCCGCCGGGGCTTGAATATGCGCGGGCATCACGCGACATAGGGGCTCTTCTGGGCATAAGAGAGATTTCCATGCACAATCCGTTCGAGACCGGCGATTTCGCGAGCCCGCTGGCTATGGCTGGCGTCGGGCTGCGGCAGACGCAGGCCGGGCTGGTTCCGATCGTCATCGAACAGTCGAACCGCGGCGAACGGTCGTTCGATATCTTCAGCCGCCTGCTGCGCGAGCGCATCATCTTCGTCACCGGTGGTGTCGAGGACGGCATGGCCTCGCTGATCTGCGCACAGCTGCTGTTCCTTGAGTCGGAAAATCCGAAGAAAGACATCTACATGTACATCAACTCGCCGGGCGGTGTCGTCACGGCGGGCATGGCGATCCATGACACGATGCAGTATATCCGGCCGCGCGTCGGCACGCTGTGCATCGGCCAGGCCGCCTCGATGGGCAGCTTCCTGCTGTCGGCGGGTGAGCCGGGCATGCGCGTCGCAACCACGAACAGCCGCATCATGATCCACCAGCCCTCGGGCGGGGCGCAGGGCATGGCGGCCGATATCGAGATCCAGGCGCGCGAAATCCTGCGCATGCGGCACTTCCTGAACACGCTGTACGCCAAGTACACCGGCAAGCCGCTGGAAGAGATTGAGCGCGCGATGGACCGCGACAAGTTCATGAGCGCCGAGGAAGCCAAGGAATTCGGCCTGATCGACCAGGTGTTCGACAAGCGTCCGACCCCGGCCGACGACGCAACGACCGCCGCATAAGGCGGATCGTTCACCGTGAACGGTTTATTTCGATTGTGACTTTATAGGGGTGCGGTACGATGCGCACCCCGGCAACGGTAGCGCACCGCTTCAATGGTGCGAGAGGTGATTGATGGACAAGGTGAGCGGTGGCAACTCGAAAAGCACCCTCTATTGCTCGTTCTGCGGCAAGTCGCAGCACGAGGTGCGCAAGCTGATCGCGGGGCCGACCGTCTTCATTTGCGACGAGTGCGTGGAGCTGTGCAACGACATCATCCGTGAGGAGACCAAGTCCGCGCTGGTTTCCAAGAAGGATGGTGGCGTGCCGACGCCGCAGGAAATCTGCAACGTGCTTGACGACTATGTCATCGGGCAGAAGCAGGCCAAGCGTGTCCTGTCGGTCGCGGTGCATAACCATTACAAGCGTCTGAACCACGGCGCGAAGGGTGCCGACGTCGAACTCGCCAAGTCGAATATCCTGCTCGTCGGGCCGACCGGGTGCGGCAAGACGCTGCTGGCGCAGACGCTGGCGCGCATCCTCGATGTGCCGTTCACCATGGCGGACGCGACGACGCTGACCGAGGCCGGTTATGTCGGTGAGGACGTCGAGAACATCATCCTGAAGCTGCTCCAGGCGTCGGATTACAATGTCGAGCGCGCGCAGCGCGGCATCGTCTATATCGACGAGATCGACAAGATCAGCCGCAAGGCCGAGAATCCCTCGATCACCCGCGACGTGTCGGGCGAGGGCGTTCAGCAGGCGCTCCTGAAGCTGATGGAAGGCACGACCGCCAGCGTTCCGCCGCAGGGTGGCCGCAAGCATCCGCAGCAGGAATTCCTGCAGGTCGACACGACGAACATCCTGTTCATCTGCGGCGGCGCGTTTGCGGGACTGGAGAAGATCATCGGCGACCGCCTGCAGGGCAAGTCGATCGGCTTCGGTGCCTATGTCGCGGCACCGGAGGAAAAGCGCACGGGTGAATATCTGCGCCAGACCGAGCCGGAGGATCTGCTCAAGTTCGGCCTGATCCCCGAATTCGTCGGCCGTCTGCCGGTCATCGCGACGCTGGAAGACCTCGACATCGCGGCGCTGGTCAAGATCCTGTCCGAGCCGAAGAACGCTTTGGTCAAACAATATCAGAAGCTGTTCGAGATGGAGAATGTCGAACTCGACTTCACCGACGATGCGCTGACCACGGTCGCCAAGAAGGCGATCGAGCGCAAGACCGGTGCGCGCGGGCTTCGATCGATCCTGGAGGGCATATTGCTCGACACCATGTTCGACCTGCCCGGCATGGACGGCGTCGACGAGGTGATGGTCGACAAGGACGTGGTCGAGGGCCGCAAGGAACCGATCCGCGTCTATGCCGAAAAGGCCAAGAAGACGGACGGCGCGGCGGCCTGATCGGCTTCGCGACGTTGTGAATGGATGGCGGGCGCTTCCCCTTGGGAGGCGCCCGTTTCTACATGAGGAATGCGATGGTGACGATCCGTGAGGCGGGGGCGGCCGACCGGGCGGCGGTGGCGACGATGCTGGGCCGCGCCTTTGCCGACGATCCGGCCATGTCCTACATCTTCCCCGATGCCGCCGACCGGGCGAAACGGCTGCCGCGCCTGTTCGCGCTGCTGTTCGACAGCGATGCGGTAGGAATGCGGCTGGTCAGCCAGGATGCCGATGCCGGGACCTTCTGGCGGCCGCCGGGACAGGCGCATGTGCCTATGGCCGCTTATATCCGGCGGCTGATCCCGGTATTGCATGCCCTGGGGGCGTCGCTGCCGCGCGCCATGCGACTGGGCGATGCGATCGAGGCGCAGTTTCCAAACAAGCCCTTCTGGTATCTGCACATCGCCGGTGTCGATCCGGCGCGGCAGGGGCGCGGGCTTGGCGGCGCGTCGATCCGGGCGGGGCTGGCCCGGTGCGATGCGGACGCTATGCCCGCCTATCTGGAGACGGCGACCGAGGGCAATGTCGGGCTTTATGCGCGGCTGGGGTTCGAACTGACCGGCGAATGGTCGGTGCCCGGCGGCGGCCCGCGCTTTTGGTCGATGATCCGGCCGGTCGGCGGCTGATCCTCCCCGGCACGGGGAGGGGGGACCATCGCATAGCGATGGTGGAGGGGGCGTGCGGCTGGGAATGTCCTATGAGGCAAGCCCCCCTCCGTCAGCGCTCAAGCGCTGCCACCTCCCCGTGCCGGGGAGGATATTGGCTTCATCCCACGCGTTGCCGCTCCGAACAGGAGACGCAGCGATGAAACCCCATATGATCTGTCACATGATTTGCAGCCTGGACGGGCGTATCCTGCAAAGCCGTTGGCGGCCCGAGAGCTATAAGCCCGGCGATCTGTTCGAGGATCTGCACGACCGGATCGGCGGGGACGCCTGGATCGTCGGGCGCGTGACCGGGCAGGAATTCGCCAAGGGTGATCGCTATCCCGAAACCGATGAAACCTTCCCGCGCGAAAACTGGTTCGCGCACCGTGAGGCCGCCGCATTCGGCGTTGTGCTGGACGAGCAGGGCAAGATCGTCTGGGGCCGGGGCGATATCGGCGGCGATTCGATCGTCGTCGTTCTGGCCGAGGCGGTGTCGGACTCGCATCTTGCCGGTCTTCGGAGCGATGGCGTGTCCTATATCTTTGCCGGACCGGACGCGATCGACCTGCGCGTCGTACCCGAAATCCTGAATCGCGAGCTTGGCGTCGAGACGCTCCTGGTCGAAGGCGGCGGCACGGCCAATGGCGAATTCCTGCGCGCCGGCTTGATCGATGAGATCAGCATGGCGCTCTGCCCCGCGATCGACGGTGCAGCGGGCGCGCCCAGCCTGTTTCATTCGGGCGAGGAGAATGCGGATAGGGCTGCGCCCCTGACCGGGCTGACCCTGACGCATCACGAGGTGCTGCCGGGTGGCGAGCTTTGGCTCCGGTATCGGGTGGAGAACGAGGCGGGCTAAGCCACCTCTTGTTCTCACCCCTACTGCCAACGCCAGCGGGGGAGGGGGCGGGTGGCTATTCCCCGTTCGCAACGAATTTGAGCGCTTCGGGAGCCAACAGGGCGTTTGGCGCATTGGCATGACAGTTATGTCATCATTCCATGTCATGACAAGGAAACCAGACCAGCCATGAGCGACACCGACGCCATCGTGACCGCCGGACAGAAGCGCGCGCTGCTCCAGCGCCTGTTGATGCCGTGGTGGACCCTGGTGTTCCCGATCCTGGGGCTGCTCGCCATCGCGGTATCGCTCTACGGGATGGGCACGGCCGGAGTCGTGGCGGCGGCGATCATCCTGTTCGGCTGCGTATTGTCGGCGGTGCATCAGGCGGAGGTCGTCGCCCACCGGGTCGGCGAACCCTTCGGCACATTGGTCCTGGCGGTTGCGGTCACGGTGATCGAGGTGTCGCTGATCGTCAGCCTGATGCTGTCAGACGCGGGCGACGCCTCGAGTCTCGCGCGTGACACGGTGTTCGCGGCGATCATGATCATCCTGAACGGTATCGTCGGGCTGTGCCTGCTGGCCGGGGGATTCCAGCATGGCGAACAGCGCTTTTCGCTGCGGGGTGCGAGTTCGTCGCTCAATGTGCTGACCGCGATGGTGGTGCTGTCGCTGGTCCTGCCCAATTACGTCTCCTCCGCACCGGGGCCGACCTATGCGACGTCGCAGCTGATCTTCGTCGCGATCGTCAGCGTCATCCTCTACGGCACGTTCGTCATGGTGCAGACGGTGCGCCACCGCGACTATTTCCTGCCCGCCGACGAGGATATGCCCGCCGACGCCCATGCCGAGCCGCCGAGCAATGCGGCGGCCTGGGCGGCGTTGGGGATGCTGCTGGTCGCGCTGGTCGGGGTGGTGTTGCTGGCCAAGGGGCTGTCGGGGATCGTCGAGGCGGCAATCCTGGGGGCGGGGTTGCCGCTCGCGATCGTTGGCGTGGTGATCGCCGCGCTGGTCCTCGCGCCGGAGAGCCTGGCGGCGTACCGCGCGGCCAAGCGCAACCGGCTCCAGACCAGTCTCAACCTCGCACTCGGCTCGGCGCTCGCGACGATCGGGCTGACCATTCCGGCGGTGGCGATCGTGTCGCTGATGCTCGGCCTGCCGCTGGCGCTGGGAATCGGGGCCAAGCAGATGATCCTGCTGGTCCTGTCGCTGTTCACCATCACGCTGACGCTCGGCAATGGCCGGACAACCGTGCTGGGCGGCGCGGTCCATCTGGTGATCTTCGCCGCGTACCTGTTCGTAACGGTGGTGCCGTAAGACCTCGCTCCGTTCGGCAGATACCGGTTACCCGAACCCCACCCTCCGTTCAGCCTGAGCGAAGTCGAAGGCCACGAGATGAACGCCGCCAAGACCAGTGGTCTGGGCGTGCACTTCGACTTCGCTCAGCGCGAACGGAGGTAGGGAATGGGATGACCGTTAATTGGGCTTCTTCTTCGCCGCCTGTTCCGCCTTCCACGCCCGGAACTGCTCGATCGCCACCGAGCGCTTCAGCACCTTCGCCCAGGGGTCGATGACCACATGCGCATCGGCCGGAACGGTCAGCGTGCCGGTGCCGTCCGTCATTGGCAGCGTCTCCACCTTGTCGCCGACCTGCACCTCGACCGGCAGCGGGAAGGGGCCGCCGCCCGGCACCTTCCATGTCAGCGTCAGCTGGTCGCCGACCCGCGTCTCGACGATCTCGGGCAGCGCCGCCTGGCGCAGATAGACGTTGAAGAACCAGCCATAATCCTTGCCCGTGACCTGTCGGACGAACCCCTCATATTCTTTCGTCGAGCCATAACGGGGCGCGAAATTGCCCGGCTTCGGATCGGTACGGCCATAGACCGCCAGCCGCGTCACGTCCCAGAACGCCTTGTCTCCGATCAGATTGCGCAGGGTGTGGAGCATCCACGAGCCCTTCATATAGATGTCCAGGCCGGGGCCGCCCTTGGCCTCTTCATAGACATCCTGCTCGGTCATGCTGCGGTCGTGGACGATGGGGGCCTTGTTGGCGATCTGCCCGCGTTGCGCGTCCATCATCACCGCGTAGCGGGCCTCGCCCTCGCGCCAGCGGCCGTAGCTGGGCTGCATATAGCTGCCATAGCCTTCGTGCAGCCAGAAATCGTCCCAGTCGACATTGGTCAGCTGGTTGCCGAACCATTCATGGCTGAATTCATGCTGGAACAGCCAGTCGAACCCTTCCGGTGCCTTGGCGTACTCATTGCCGTACGCGTTGATCGTCTGGTGCTCCATGCCCTTGTGCGGGGTTTCGACCACGCCCAGCTTCTCGTCGCCGAAGGGGAAGGGACCGACCGTCGATTCGAAGAAGTCCAGCGTCGGCGCGAACTCGGCGAACAGGCCTTCCGCCTTTTCCTTCTCGCCGGGCAGATACCAGTAGAACATCGGGATCGTGTTGCCGAAGCGGCTCTTATACTTGCCCTCGACCACCTCATAGGGGCCGACGTTCAGCGCGATGGCATAGGTGTTGGGATGCTTGGTCCGCCAGTTCCAGCGGGTGCGCCCGTCGGGCAGTGTATCGACACCCAGCAGCACGCCGTTGGACGGCGCCTTCAACCCCTTGGGGACCGTGATGTGCAGCGTCACCACCCCCGGCTCGCCCATCGGATAGTCGAGGCACGGCCAGAACAGGTCGCAGCCATAGCCTTGCGTCGTGGTCGCGAACCAGGGACGGCCGTCCGGCGTCCTGGCCCAGACGACGCCGGTATCCCAGGGCGCACGCACCGCGACATGCGGCGTGCCGCCATAGGTGATCTTCGCGCTCACCTTTTGCCCGGCCTTGAGCGGGCGGGGCAGGGTGACGACCAGCTGCCCTTGCGGATTGCTCCACCGTGCGGGCGACAGCGGCTTGCCGTCGATCGCGATCGCCTTGACCGGCAGGTTCTTGTCGAGATCGATCACCAGCCGTGCCAGCGGCGCCGTTGCGGTAAAGTCCAGCACCGCGATGCCGTTCAACTCCCGTGTATCGGGCAGCACCTCGAACGACAGGTCGGCGCGGTCGAAGCGGACGGCGCGCTGTTCGGGCGGACGCACACCGCCGGAGATCATGGTCTGCGCCGTCAGCGGCGGCTCACCCTTGCCCGGAAGCGCCTTGGCCGTTTGGGCAATGGCCGGGGCGGCGCAGAGAAACGAAGAGGCGAGCAGCGCGAGTGCGGCGTTCCGTATACGATCCATGGCCCATGGTTTCGCCCAAGCGCTGCGGCTTGGCAAGCCGTGCCGCAGCGTCTTGTCGCAGCGGGAATTGATGGATCGGCAACCCTCCCCATATATAGAGGCGAAGAGGCCCCGGTCGGGGCCGACCGGAGTTTGCATGAACCAGACCTATCCCGTCCTCCCGCTGCGTGACATCGTCGTCTTCCCGCACATGATCGTGCCCCTGTTCGTCGGCCGCGACAAATCGGTCGCGGCACTGGAAGCGGCGATGGCGGCGGACAAGGAAATCTTCCTGGTCGCCCAGCTCGATCCCGCCGAGGACGATCCCTCGCGCGAGGACCTGTACGAGATCGGCGTGACCGCCAGCGTCCTGCAACTGCTCAAGCTGCCCGACGGCACGGTGCGCGTGCTGGTCGAGGGCAAGACGCGCGGCCGCCTGGTCGAACTGGACGAGTCGGGTCCCCACCTGACCTCCACCATCGACACGACCGTGGTCGAGGCGGACGAAGTGGCGCTGAAGGATCAGGCCGTCGAGGTGCAGGATCAGATGGCCTCGCTCGATCCGAGCCAGATCGCGGCGCTGATGCGCTCGGTGGTCGACCAGTTCGAGAATTACGCCAAGCTCAACCGCAAGCTGCCCGCCGAGACCGCGGTGCAGCTGGCCGAGATCGAGGACGCCTCGCAGCTGGCCGATGCGGTTGCCGCCAACATCTCGGTCAAGGTGGCCGACAAGCAGGCGCTTTTGGTGGAAACCGATCCGGCCAAGCGGCTGGAGATGGCCTATGCCCTGATGGAAGGCGAACTCGGCGTCCTGCAGGTCGAGAAGAAGATCAAGAGCCGCGTCAAGCGCCAGATGGAGAAGACGCAGCGCGAATATTATCTTAACGAGCAGCTGAAAGCGATCCAGCGCGAGCTGGGCAATGAGAGCGAGGACGGCGACGGCGACGAGATCGCCGAGCTGACCCAGAAGATCGCGACGCTCAAGCTGTCCAAGGAAGCGCGCACCAAGGCGACTGCCGAGCTGAAGAAGCTGAAGACCATGGCGCCGATGAGCGCCGAGGCGACGGTCGTGCGCAACTATCTCGACGTGCTGCTGGGCCTGCCCTGGGGCAAGAAGTCCAAGGTCAAGAAGGACATCGCCGCCGCTCAGGCGATCCTGGATCAGGATCACTATGCGCTGGAAAAGGTGAAGGACCGGATCGTCGAGTATCTGGGCGTTCAGGCGCGCACCAACAAGTTGAAGGGGCCGATCCTGTGCCTCGTCGGCCCGCCGGGCGTCGGCAAGACCTCGCTGGGCCAGTCGATCGCCAAGGCGTGCGGGCGCGAGTTCATTCGCCAGAGCTTGGGCGGCGTGCGTGACGAGGCCGAGATTCGTGGCCATCGTCGTACCTATATCGGCTCGCTGCCGGGCAAGATCGTGACCAACCTGAAAAAGGCCGGCACGTCCAATCCGCTGTTCCTGCTCGATGAGATCGACAAGCTGGGTCAGGATTTCCGGGGTGACCCTGCCTCGGCGCTGCTGGAGGTGCTCGACCCCGAGCAGAACGCCAAGTTCAACGATCACTATCTGGAGATCGATATCGACCTCTCGGACGTGATGTTCGTGTGTACCGCAAACACGCTGAACCTGCCGCAGCCGCTGCTCGACCGCATGGAGATCATCCGTCTGGAGGGTTATACGGAGGACGAGAAAGTCGAGATCGCCGAGCGTCATCTGGTCGCCAAGCAGGTCGAGACGCATGGCCTGAAGGACGGCGAGTTCACGCTGACCCAGGAGGGCCTGCGCGCCCTGATCCAGCGCTACACCCGCGAGGCGGGCGTGCGGACGCTGGAGCGGGAAATCGCGCGTCTCGCTCGCAAGGCGCTGCGCCAGATCCTGGAGGGCAAGGCGACGTCGGTGACGATCACGCCGGAAAACCTACACGAGTTTGCGGGCGTCCAGAAATATCGCCACGGCCTGTCCGAGCAGGAGGACCAGATCGGCGCGGTCACGGGTCTGGCATGGACCGAGGTGGGTGGCGAACTGCTGACCATCGAATCGGTGACGGTGCCGGGTAAGGGGCAGGTGAAGACCACCGGCAAGCTGGGCGATGTGATGAAGGAATCGGTCCAGGCCGCCTTCAGCTTCGTCCAGGCGCGCAGCCCCAGCTTCGGGATCAAGCCGTCGCTGTTCCATCGCAAGGACATCCATATCCACCTGCCCGAGGGCGCGGTGCCCAAGGATGGTCCGTCGGCGGGTATCGGCCTGGTCACCTCGATCGTGTCGACGCTGACCGGCATCGCGGTGCGCAAGGATGTGGCGATGACCGGCGAGGTCACGCTGCGCGGCCGCGTGCTGCCGATCGGCGGACTGAAGGAAAAGCTGCTGGCGGCGCTGCGTGGCGGCATCACCACCGTGCTCATCCCGCAGGAGAATGAGAAGGATCTGGCGGATATTCCCGCCAACATCCTGAACGGGCTGAAGATCGTGCCGGTCGCGCATGTCGATGAGGTACTTCGCCTGGCGCTGGTCGAGCCGCTGGAGGCGATCGACTGGACCGATGCGGACGAGCTGGCGGCGCTGCCGCCCGCTGCGATCCCGGCGGTGGGCGGCGAACGCCACCACTGATCGTCACAAGGACAGGGCCGCCGGTCGAAGGATCGGCGGCCTTTTTCAAACGATGTCATGATGATGACATGTGCTTCTGTTTGCGCCATGCTTCGCTTTGGGTAAGGATGGGGGATAAGGGCGGGGTTTGACAGCACCGCCTGCCGCGTCATTATCGTTGCTTTAATATTTGGGCGGCACCGAGTCCCGTGTCGTTTTCTCAATGAAATCATAGGGGGTTATGGAATGAACAAGCAGGAGCTGATCGCTACCGTCGCCGACTCCTCGGGCCTGGCCCGCGGCGATGCGGTCAAGGCGGTCGATGCCGTGTTTGAGTCGATCACCGCGGCCCTGAAGAAGGGCGATGAAGTCCGCCTCGTCGGCTTCGGGACTTTCTCGGTTTCCAAGCGCAAGGCCTCGACCGGCCGCAACCCGCGCACCGGCGAGCCGATGACCATCAAGGCCTCGTCGCAGCCCAAGTTCAAGCCGGGCAAGCTGTTGAAGGACTCGGTCAACTAATCCGAAATTTTGGGCTGGACAGGCGGCGGATCGCCGCCTAAAGGCCCGTCTCCCGGTTACGGGCGCGTAGCTCAGCGGTAGAGCACACCCTTCACACGGGTGGGGTCACAGGTTCAATCCCTGTCGCGCCCACCATTCTTTCCCAGGACCCGAACGTCCGGAAGGAATGGTGATCAGCCTGATCGGCCAGCCCTTTTTCCTTCTGGCGGCCATTGGGCAATATGATGCCGAATGCCTGACAATCCGACCTTTCCTTGCCAGCCTTTCCCTATGCTTGCGGCCAAGGGAAGTTGCTGGCCGACGCGATAGGCCATGGCGGGCGCGGCCCAGTGGTTGATGCCTGGTAATTGATGCCCAGGGTCGCGGCGCCCTCACCCGTTTGTGCGGCAGGTCCGGCAGGTGGAGCGTCATGCCGAACAGGAAGCGCAACGTCGACGCGCTCCATCGCCGCAAACATCTCGCGCGAACCGACGTCCATGTCGCGCAGAATGGCAGGGCTTGCGCGCAGCGAGATCGGATCGGTCATCTCTTTTGGTGCGCCGTCCCACCAGGCTTGCGACGCCGCCTGGACGCACGCTCGAAACGGAGCGCGGCATGGTGCCTTTGTCCCCGACGCGGCCTGCATGGGCAGCGACGGACCCATGACCGGGGCGTGGTTCGCAGCCCGTGTCGCTCCGATGCTCAAACCCGGCGACGTCGTGATCCTCGACAAGCTGCCCGCCCACAGGAGCGCCGCCGCCCGCCAGGCGGTCGAGGCCAGTGCCCCGGCTCAGGCGGGAACCGCTTCACGCCATACAGGGCGGCGGCGACGTTCGACCCACGCATAGAGGCTGGGCAGCAGCACCAGCGTCAGGATCGTCGAGGTGATGATTCCGCCGATCACCACGGTGGCCAGCGGCCGTTGCACCTCCGCACCCTGGCCGGTGGCGATCGCCATGGGGATGAAGCCGACCGACGCCACCAGCGCAGTCGAAAGGACGGGGCGCAGCCGGTCGTGCGCGCCGCGCCGCACGGCGTCCTCGGCTGGCAGGGGGTCGCCCTCGCGCCCGTCGCGAAGCGCGTTGATATGGTCGATCAGTACCAGCCCGTTGAGCATCGCGATGCCCGACAGCGCGATGAAGCCGATCGCCGCCGTGATCGAAAAGGGCATGCCGCGCAACCATAGCGCCAGCACGCCGCCGGTCATCGCGAACGGGATGCCGGTATAGACGATCGCGGCCTCCCGCACGCTGCCCAGCGCGGCATAGACGAGTGCGAAGATCAGGATCAGCGCGGCGGGCACGACGATCGACAGGCGTTTCTGCGCGGCCTCCAGCTGGTGATATTGCCCGCCGAATGCGATGCGATAGCCCGGCGGCAGCTTGACCTGCCCATTGATCGCGGCCTGGGCGCGCTGGACATAGCCCGCCAGGTCGCTGGTCGACAGATTGACCATCAGGGCGGCGCGGCGATTGGTGTCGTCGTGCAGGATCGGCTCGACGATGCGTGTCTCCTTCAGCCGGGCGACCCGCGACAGCGGCACCATGCCGTATTCGCCGACCCGCAACGGCAGCGCCAGGATCGCCGCCGGATCGGCGCGCAGCGAATCGGGCATACGGATCACGATGGCGTGGCGCGCGGGGCCGTGCGGGATGAAGCCGACCTCGGCCCCGGCCAGCGCATCGCGGATCGCGTCGTTGACCGCCTGTGCGCCAAGGTTGAGGCGGATCAGCGCGGCGCGGTCCAGCTCGACCACGATGCTCTTGGGCCGCCCCGCCGTCTCGAACTCGACACCCTCGGTGCCGGGCAGCTTTTCGAGGATCGCCTTGGCCTGTCCGGCGGCACGTTCCAGCACGTCGTAATCGTCGCCGTAAATCTTGACCGAGACGTCGGCGCGCACGCCCTCCAGCATCTCATTGAAGCGCATCTCGATCGGCTGGGCGAACGCGAAATTCTGGCCCTTATAGACCTGATGCGCGACCTTCTCGATCCCGGCGATCAGCTCCTGTTTGGTGCGTGGGCGCCCTTCGCCGGTCGGCCAGTCCTTGATCGGCTTGTAGAAGATATAGAGGTCATTCTCGTTGGGCGGCATCGGGTCGGTCGCAACCTCGCTGGTGCCGATGCGCGAGAAGGTATGACTGACCTGGGGATAGGCGCGGCGGATGGCGCGCTCGGTCGCCTGCTCGATGGCGAGGCTCTGTTCCAGCGACATGCCGACCGGGCGATAGACCATGGCGGTGATCGCCCCCTCGTCCAGCTGCGGCGTGAATTGCGAGCCCAGCGTCTTGAAGGCAAGGAATGCCGCCGCCAGCAGCATCAGCGCCCCGATGACGAGGAGCGCCGGGTGACGCAGCGAGCGTTCCAGCACCGGGGTATAGACCCGCGCGGCCACCGCGACGAAGCCCTTGGGCGCATCCTCGCCATGCGGGCGGCCGGGTGCGCGCAACGCCCAGGCCGAGAGCATCGGGACGATGGTGAAGGTCCAGAGCAGCCCCGCGACGATCGCCAGCATCACCGCCTGCGCCATGGGCTGGAACAGCTTGCCCTCGACCCCGCCCAGGCTGAGCACGGGGACATAGACCAGGGCGATGATCGCGATCCCGAAAAAGGTCGGCCGCGCGACCATGCGGGCGGCATGGGCCACCGTGTCGCGTCGTTCGTCGGCGGTCAGCTCCTCGCCCTTTTCGGCGCGGCGCAGGGCCAGCAGGCGCAGGCTGTTCTCGACCACCACGATCGCGCCGTCGACGATCAACCCGAAGTCGAGCGCGCCCAGGCTCATCAGATTGCCCGACAGCCCGATGGCGTGCATCCCGCTGACCGTCACGAGGAATGCGAGTGGGATGACGAGTGCCACGATGAGCGCGGCGCGCCAGTTGCCCATCACGAACAGCAGGACGATCGCGACCAGCAGCGCGCCTTCGCCCAGATTGCGCTCGACCGTGTGGATCGTCTGATCGACCAGATTGGCGCGGCTATATTGCCGGTCGATCACCATGCCCTTGGGCAGCGCGGCCGAGATGCCGGGCAGCGCACCCTGTACGCGCAGTGCGGTCTCGCGGCTGTTCTGCCCCACCAGCATCATGACCGTGCCCAGCACCGTCTCGCGGCCATTCTGGGTCGCGGCACCCTGACGCGGGGCGGCACCCGTGACGACCTTGGCGAGATCGCGTACTTGCAGCGGCAGGACGCCGCCCGCGAACTTGACCGGGATGGCGGCGATCTGCTCAGCGGTCATCACGCGCGCATTGGTTCGGACGGTGAAGCGTTCCGCGCCGCGCCGGATGATGCCGCCGCCCGCATTCTCGACATTCCGGGCGACCGCCGCGGCCAGCTCGCCCGCGGTGACGCCGTGCAACGTCAGCCGGACCGGATCGGGCTCGACGACATATTGCTCCTCCAGCCCGCCATTGGAATTGACGTCGGCGACCCCCGCCACGGCGCGTAGCATCGGCCGCACGGTATATTCCTGCGCCTCGTACAGCGCCATCAGCTGGGCTTGCGGGTTCAGCCCCGGCGGCGGCTTTCGCCATTCTAGCGTATAGTAGAAAATCTCGCCCAGCCCGGTGGTGATCGGCGCCAGTTGCGGCGTGCTGCCCGGCGGCAACTGGTCGCGCACCGCCGCCAGTCGTTCGGTAACGAGCTGGCGCGCCTTCAGCTGGTCGGTGCCGTCCTTGTAGAGAAGCGTCACCTGGCTCAGCCCGGTCTTGGTCAGCGAGCGGGTCTGGTCCAGCCCCGGCTGGCCGCCCATGGCGCGTTCGATGGGCAGGGTCACCAGCCGCTCGATCTCCTCGGGCGCCAGCGCCGGGACCGTGGTGTTGATCTGCACCTGAACCCCGGTGATGTCGGGGATGGCGTCGATCTGAAGACTGGCGAAGGACCACAGCCCGATCGCCGCGATCAGTGCCGCGACCAGCGCGACGCCCAGCCGATGGCGGGTGACGAGATCGAGCCAGCGCTTCATCGGGCGAGCGCCGCCCCGCCGTTGAGCGCGCGGAGCTGGAGCAATGCCTCCAGCGCCTCGCGCCGCGTGTCGAGCACGGCGTTCACCGCCTCGACATAGGATTGCTGAATCTGGGTATAGGTGGTCAGCGGGATCGCGCCGAGGCGATAGTTGCGGTCGGCGTCGGCGGCGGCCTGCGCGAAACGCTGCGGCGAGTTGGCATCCCATTTGGCCAGCGCCTCGCGCTTGGCCTCATATTGCGCGGCCTGGTCGAACACGTCGCGCGCGATCCGGCGCTCGGCATTGATCAGGGTCGCATTGGCCTGGGCCTGCTTGCCTTGTTCGACCGCGACATCGCCCGCCTGGCGGTTCCACAGCGGGATGGAGGTGGACATGCGGACGCCGTAATTCGTCTCGCGAATGTCCGAGCGGGCGCGGTCATAATAGGGGCCGACGCTGACCGTCGGGATACGCGCCTTGCGGGCGAGGTCGACGCGAAGCCCCTGCTGGGCGAATTGCGCGCGAAGCGCCTTCAGCTCGAAATTATTTTCGCCCGCCCGGTCGGCCAGCAGCTGGCCCGAGGGGAGGGCGGGCAGCGCCATGTCGGGCCGCACGATGCGGATGCGCGCGGCAAAGGGCGCGCCGCGCAGCTGGTTGAGTTCGTAGAGGATCGAATTGGCCTCGGCATCGGCCGTCGCCGCCGTCCGCTCGGCGCTGATCGCGCTGGCCTGGAGCGAGGCGGCCTCCAGCTGCGGCGAGGGTCCGGCCGGATCGCGCGCGACGATCACACGGGCCAGCGTCCGCATCCGCCCGGCGACCTCGCGCGCGGCGGCCGCCTTCTCGTCCGCCGCGAACAGGCCATAACCCAGCGAACGGGCGCGCGCGGCCAGCGTCGCGTCGAATTGCTGCAACCCGATCCGCGCCAGCCCGACCTGCCCGTCGGCGATCGCGCGGCGCAGCGCGATGCGCCCGCCGAACTCGATCGGCTGCACGACCGACACGGCATAGGTCAGCCCCTCGCCGGTGACCGCGCCGCTGGTCCGGTCCTGCGCGCGACGCTGGCCGAACTCGACCACCGCTTCGGGGTCGGCCCAGCGGCCCGCCGCCTCGCGTTCGACGCCCGCCGTATCGATCTGGCGCTGGTAGAATTGGCGCTCGGGATTGCCCGCGATGACGTTCTGGACCAGCGCGTCCAGCGTCATCGCCTGCTGCTGCGCCGTTGCGGGCGCGGCCACAACCATCGCCGCCAGTCCTGCCAAAGCCGTGATCCGCATGTCATCCCCTGCGCGGTATTCGATGATGCAGCGCTAGACGCGTTTCCCGCACGCCGTCGACTAAATAGCGATTTAGACATGAGCGATACCGGTGCTCCCGATCATCGATGGCTCTTTGCTTGTAATGACTATCAATACTAAATCGTAATTTCATTGACGCCGCCGCGCCTCTGTTGCGATCACGCCGCCATGACGCGAATATTGGTGATCGAGGATGATGCAGGAACTGCGGCGGAGATCCGGCTGGAGCTGGTCGCCGCCGGGCATGAGGTTTGCCATGTCGGCAGCCTCGCCTCGGCCGCCAGCCTCGTCGAGGAATTGGATTTCGACCTGTTGATCCTCGACCGGCAATTGCCCGATGGCGAGGGGCTGGATCTGCTGTCCGATCTGCGGGGGCGGGGGCGGCGCACGCCCGCCTTGGTGCTGAGCGCGCTCGGCAGCCTGGACGACCGGGTGCGCGGCCTGCGCGCGGGGGGCGACGATTATCTGCCCAAGCCGTTCGCGCTGGTCGAACTGATCGCGCGGGTCGAGGCGCTGCTGCGCCGCCCCAACGACACGCGCGAGACGCGGCTGATCGCGGGGCCGCTCGACCTCGACCTGCTGGCGGGCAGCGCCACCCGCGCCGGACGCGACCTGGAACTGTTGCCGCGCGAGTTGAAGCTGCTCGATTATATGGTGCGTCGACCGGGGCGGATCATCACCCGCTCGATGCTGCTCCAGGATGTCTGGGGTTATAGTTTCGAGCCCAATACCAATGTCGTCGACGTCCATATGGGCCGCCTGCGCCGCAAGGTGGACGGCGAGGGTGAGGCGCAGCTGATCCGCAACGTGCGGGGGCAGGGCTATGTCTTCGATCTTCCCCACTGATCCGCGCGCGCGGGCGACCTGGCGCTGGGGCAGCGCGCTGGCGGCGATGCTCGTCCTGCAATCGCTGGCGCTGGCGGCGGTGTTCTGGGTGCTGGTCGACGACAATCACCGGCGCGAGATCGAGCATCAACTGAGCGACGACTGCACCTTTTTTCGCCTGACCCCGACGGAGGAGCGGCCCGAGGAACTGCGCGAGAAGCTGGACCGCGACCTGCACCGCGACCTGTTCCTGGCGCTGTTCGATGCGAACGGACGGCGGATCGCGGGCAATGTCGCGCGCCTGCCGCCCGGCCCGCCGCCCGCCGCCCCGTTCGTCGCCTCGATCGCGCCGACCGAACTGCCCGGCAAGCATAGTGACGAGGCGCGGGTCCAGCTATGCCCGATGGGCGACGGCACCCTCCTGCTGGTCGGCGTCGATCTGGACGATACGGAGGCTTCGATGCGGCTGGTCGGCCAGTCGCTGCTGGTCGGGCTGGTGCCGGGCATCCTGATGGCGCTGGTCTTCGGGCTGATCGCCGGGCGGCGCGCGGCGCGGCAGGTCGACGCGGTCCGCCGCCTGACCGAGCGCATCCTGTCAGGCGATCTGTCGCAGCGTCTTCCCGTGCCGCGCGATCCCGACAGCTTCGGGCTGTTGTGCGCCGACATCAACCTGATGCTCGACCGGCTGCAATTGCTGGTCGCCGACATGCGCGGGATCGGCGACGATATCGCGCACCAGCTTCGCACGCCCCTGACGCGGCTGCGCGCACGGGTCGAGCGGGGGATGCGCGACGATATCGACCGCGCCGCCTTTGCCGCGACCGCCGAGGCGACGCTGGCCGATGTCGACAAGCTGCTGGGCATCATCGCCGCGCTGCTGCGCATCCGCGAACTGGAGGATCATGCCCGCCGCAGCCGCTTCGCGCCCGTCGATCTGGCCCGGCTGGTCGAGGATGCGTGCGACCTGCACCATCCGACCGCCGAGGATCGCGGCATCACCCTGTCCTATGCCATCGAACCGGTGCCGCCGGTCGATGGCGATGCCAGCCTTTTGATCGAGGCGGTGTCCAACCTGATCGACAATGCGATGAAGTTCGGGCCGGTCGGCGGCGCGGTGCGCGTCACCCTGGGGATGCAGGGGCGCGACATTGTGCTGAGGGTCGCCGATGACGGTATCGGCGTGCCCCCGGCCGAGCGCGCGCTGGTGCTGCAACGCTTCTATCGTGGCCGCGCCGATCAGCCGGGGGTGGGGTTGGGCCTGCCGCTGGTCAAGGCGATCGCCGATCTCCACGGCTTCGGCCTTGCCTTTGCGGCGCAGGGCAGTGCCGTTTCGATCATCTGCCCCGGCGCAGCAAAATAAACATAAATTTATAGAACCCTATGCCGAGGGTCGCGTTCACCGTCCGCCGACTGACGGCCTGAGCCGAACCCTATTTCCCCCGGCTGAGTCCCTTTATCGAAGGAACAGCAACGATGCGTTACGCTTCGCTCGCGCTGGTCGCGTGCCTCTTTGCCGCGCCCGCTTTCGCCCAGACCAACGACATCCAGACGGGCAACGGATTTCCGCAGAACAGCCTGTCCAGCCAGCCGCATGGCGGCCCGCAGGGCGAGGCGCAGCGTGCGTCGATCATGGCGCTCCAGCAGACGCTGATCGAACTCCAGCAGCTTCAGCTTCAGACGAAGCAGGCGCATTGGAACGTGTCGGGCACGCTGTTCTACCCGCTGCACGAGCTGTTGCAGGACCATCATGACGGTGTCGCCAAATATGCCGACGAGGTGGCCGAGCGGCTGCTCGCCATCGGGGCGTCGGCCGACGGCCGCGCCAACACCATCGTCCGCACCAGCCGCGTCCCCGAGATGCCGGGCGGCTTCATCGACGATGCGCAGGTGATCGGCTGGTTCGCGGCCAACTACCGCGTGGTCAGCGACGAGATCGGCCAGGGCATCAAGGCCAGCGAGCATGGCGATCCCACGACCTCCAACCTGTTGCAGGAGGTCCAGCACGCCATCGACAAATATCAGTGGCAGATGCGCGCCATGGTCCAGCCAACGCCGACCGACGCCAATAACGGCGCGGACCTGAACGGCGGGCGGCCGGTGCCGCCGATGGTACGGACGGCCCCGGCACCGCGCTGATCGGCCAAGGGCTGCTCCCTCAGCGCCTGTTCCGTGTCGGGGCGAGCCCTTTCCCGGCGGGAAGGGTTCGTCGCGACACGCCTCCATGATGTCGCCGCCATGGACCATGCGGTTGCCGACAGCGAAAGCGGGCGGCGAGTATCTCGCCCCCCGCCCGTTGGTGGCGTCAGACCCGCTCCACCATCAATTTAATGCCGATGCACATGAAGGCGATGCCGCCCCGCCGCCGCTTCGGATGCGACGGTCATCGCCGCTGCCCCGCCGTTCAGACCGGACGCGTTGCCAGACCCCCAGGCGATCTGGTTCTGGATCGGTCGGGACGTCCATCTGCTTCATTGTGCGATCGGCAGCGATGGCGGTCACGTCAACGTCTTCGCCATGGCGGCCTTCGCCGACTGGCACCCGGCGGTGCGCCAGATGGTCGCGGCGGGCGATGTCGAGCGCCGCTGGGGCCTGTCAGACGCGACCCACCATTGCGCTATGCACCGCTTCCCCGAACGCTATGGCTGAATCCATAAGTTCGATGCCTCCTAAGCGGTCTGGCCCGGCAATGCCGGTGGCGACCGAAGAGACAGCGAATGGCCCCAATCTGTTGCTGCTCATGCGCCCGTCTGGCTCCGACAACCAACCGGCCCTCGTTCCAGGGGCGAAGTTCATGAAGGACGGCGGCCAATTGCCGAAGGATCCATCGCTTATCGCCATTGTAGGAAGGGGGATGCCATGATGAACGGGAAGGCCTTGTCGCGCCTTCCCGTCCCCTGATCGTTACTGCGAGGTCTGAAGCGACGCTGCATCAAGGTCCACATCCAACTCTCGCGACCAGATCCGGAGCGCACGGCACTGGCTGACGAAAGTCTTGGCATCTTTGGCTTTGGCCAAGGCGACGAAACCCTCGTCCCGTTCCATCATTCCGGCGGCGTTGAACAGGGCATTGGCGGCGTCGTTGTGGCCGATGAACTTGCAATGGGCAAAGGCATCGGTGACGAAGTCCTTGGCTGTCGCATCCCTGGCGAGCATGGCCACGCCCGTCTCGGATGGCAGGACCGCGACGGCATCGTAGAGCACCGAGGGGCCGCCATCGATCTTCTGCTTGGCGGCGACTTGCGTGCTGTTGTCGAGCGTCACCCCACCGATCTTGGGAGCGACGACTTCCCAAAGCGCGCCCTCCGCCTCGAGCGCCTTCGTCAGTGCGGCGAACAGATCGGCGCTGCTGCCGTCCGTCAGCAGGATGCCCATCTTGCGCCCCTTGAAGTCCTTGGGGCCGTTGGACAGGATGCTCAGCTTGGCCGAGGGCGGCAGGTCGAGCGTGGGCTTGGCTGCCTGGGCAGGCTCGGGCAGGTCGAGGCCGAGCCCGTCGGCGACCGTCGCGGCCAGCCCTTCGTCGATCAGGCGCAGATGCGATACGGCGCGCGCGCGGATGTCGACCCGCTCGACCTTGGACAGTTCGAACACCAGCGCATCGCCGATATGCTTCTGCTCGATGGGCTGCTGGCTGATGAAGAACTGCCGTGCCTGGCTGTAATGGTCGGCGAAGGTTTCGGCGCGGATGCGCTGCTTGGTGCCCTGCACCTCCGCGGGGAAGCTGCGATAGCCGATGGTCGGGTTCTCGCGCGGACCGCCATCGGGACCCCAGCTGTTCGGTTCGTAATTGGCGCGCCCCTTGGGGTTGCGCATCGCCATATGGCCGTCCTGCTGGAAATTCATCACCGGACAGCGCGGCGCGTTGACCGGGATATGGGTGAAATTGGGTCCGCCCAGCCGTTTCAACTGCGTATCCAGATAGGAAAAGTTGCGGCCGTGCAGCAGCGGGTCGTCGGAAAAGTCGATGCCGGGGACGACATTCTGGGTGCAGAAGGCGACCTGTTCGGTGTTGGCGAAGAAATTGTCGACATTGCGGTTCAGGGTCAGCGTGCCGACGATACGGACGGGCACCTGTTCCTCGGGGATCAGCTTGGTCGCATCGAGATGGTCGAAGGGCAGGCTGTCGGCGGTTTCCTGGTCGAACAGCTGGACGCCCAGGTCCCATTGCGGAAAATCGCCGCCCTCGATCGCGGTCCACAGGTCGCGGCGATGGAAATCGGGATCGGCGCCGTTGATCTTGACCGCCTCGTTCCACAACACCGATTGCAGGCCCTGGCGCGGTTTCCAGTGGAATTTGACGAAGGTCGACTTGCCCTCGGCATTGACCAGGCGGAAGCTGTGAACGCCGAATCCCTCCATGGTGCGGAAGGAGCTCGGAATGGTCCGGTCCGACATCTGCCACATGACCATATGCCATGCCTCCGGGCTTAAACTGGCGAAATCCCAGTAATTGTCATGCGCGGACTGGGCCTGGGGGAAAGCGCGGTCGGGTTCCTGCTTCACGGCATGGACCAGGTCGGGGAATTTGATCGCGTCCTGGATGAAGAACACCGGGATGTTGTTGCCGACAATGTCCCAATTGCCCTGTGTGGTATAGAATTTGACCGCGAAGCCACGCACGTCGCGCGCCAGATCCATCGACCCCTTGTTGCCCGCCACCGTCGAGAAGCGGACGAACACCTCGGTCTGTTGGCCGACCGTGCTCAGCACATCGGCCTGGGTGTAGTCCGCCAGGCTGTCGGTCAGCTCGAACACGCCGTGCGCGCCATAGCCGCGGGCATGGACCACCCGCTCGGGGATGCGCTCATGGTCGAAGTGGAAGATCTTCTCGCGCAGGATGAAGTCTTCGAGCAGGGTCGGGCCGCGCTCGCCGACGCGCAGGCTGTTCTGGTTGTCCGCGACGGGAACACCCTGTTGGGTGGTCAGCGTCTGGGCCGTGTCGTCGGTGCTCTGGTGCGTCTCTCCCCCATGACCCCGGGACTCGGCATAATGGGTGGGCGTGTCCGATGCGGCAGGAAGGGCGGGGGCCTTGTCGGGTGTCTCGCCCTTTGTCGCGCCCGCGTGCGACTTGATCTTGTTGGCCATGATGATGCCTTTGCGTCCGTGAGGAATGTCAGCGTCTCAACGCATGGAAAGCACAATCGCCCTGCCGTTAAATGGTTGATATTGATCAAGTCTTATCCTGTCGGCCTGTCGTACACAGGCAGGGCCGATCCGCATCGGTCGCGACGCACGAAGCATGGGAGAAGGATTCTGAGCGAGGACATCCCCGTGATCATCTGTGTCCCGGCGCGCAACGAGGCGGGCTTGCTGCCCCAATTGCTGTCCGCGATCGCCGGGCAGTCGATAGGCGCGAATGGCATGCATCTTTGCCTGTATCTCGATGATTGCCGGGACGGCAGCCGGGACATGCTCGATCGCATGCAGCCGGTCTTGCCCTTCGGGTTGACGGTGGCGCAGGGCGCCCGGGATACGGAGCCCAATGCGGGCGCGGCCCGCCGCGCGGCGCTGGCCATGGGCCTCGAACGGCTTGCTGGCGCAGAGGGCCTGATATTCACGACCGACGCCGACAGCATGCCGCATCGCGACTGGATCGCGGCGGGGCGTCGGGCTTTGCAAGAGGCGGATGTGGTGGCGGGACGTATCCTCCGCCTCGATGCCGCGCGAGACCCCCTGCAGTGCCGCATCGAACGCTATTATGATCGGCTCCACCGATATCGCCGCCTCGTCGACCCGGTGCCATGGGAGGCGCGGGACACCCATCATTTCGGCGGAGGCGCCAATATCGCGGTTCGTGCGTCCGCCTATCGCGCGATCGGCGGGTTCCGGCCGCTGCCGTCCGGCGAAGACGCCCGGTTTCTGGACGATGCGGCGCGGGCCGGCTTTCGCGTCCGCCGCGACGGGGCGATGGCGGTCGACACATCGTCACGGCGGGACGGACGCGTCGCCGGGGGCCTTGCGGACGTGTTGCGGGCGCTGGAGCATGGCGAATGGCCATCCATGGCCGACCCGCGTGGATCGTCATGGCAATGGCGCGCACAGGCGGCGGCGAGACGCAGTTTCGCGACGATCGACCAGATCCCTGTCCGCACGGCGCTGGGGGAAAGCCTGGGCCTGTCGGCGGACCATATCCTGGGCGTCGCGCGGGACTGTCCCAATGGCGAGGCATTTGCCATGCGCATCGTTCCGGCACCCATGGGCCATGATGCCATGGTGTCGCTGGCGACGGCGGAAGATCGTCTGGGCGAACTGGAAAGCCGGTGGTGCGAGGTCGCGGCATGACGATGATGGCCGATCAACTGCGGGGCGCGATCGCTGCACAGGGCTGGGCCGATCATCCGCCATGCGATCCGCAGACGGCGGACGAACTGATCGCATTGCTGGCCAGGCTGTACGAGATCGGCCGCCGCGACCTTCCGCTCGCCCGACTGGTCGAGGGGCATGTCGATGCCGTGCAGATCGTCCGGCGCTATGGCTCGTCCGCTCAGGTCGAAGTGCTGGGCCGTGCCTTGGCGCGCGGCGCGACGCTGGGGGTGTGGAATGCCGGATGGCCGGGGGAGGCGTTGCGGCTGGACGACGGGCGGCTGAGCGGCGGCAAAAGCTATGCGTCGGGGGCGGGGGTGCTGAGCCATGCGCTGGTGACGGCGGACACGTTCGACGGGGTGCAACTGCTCCTCCTCGACCTGTCCCGCATACCACCGGCGGTCGACTCCGATTGGTGGCGGGTGATCGGCATGCAGCGATCCGAAACGCATCGGGTGCGCTGGGATCATGCCCCCGTCACCGACGCGGATCGGATCGGCCGGCCCGGCTGCTATGCGCGGGAGCCCTTTTTCAGCGGCGGCGCGCTGCGTTTCGTGGCGGTTCATGCGGGCGGCGTGGCGGGCATCTGCGACCTCAGCCGCGATCATCTGGTTGCGGCGGGGCGGGCCGACGATCCCTTTCAGGCCGCCCGACTGGCCGAGTTGTTCGCACTGGCCGACGGCGCGGCCGCCATCGTCCGGCGGACGGCACGGCTGTGGTTCGAGGATGCCGAAGGAGGCGACGAACCGCGCCTGGCGCGCCTGGCGGCGGCCCGACTGGCGGTGGCCGATGCGGCCGAGCGGGCGATGGTCGTCGCGCGCGAGGCCGTGGGGCTTGCCAGCCAGTTCCACAGCCATCCTCTCTCGGCCATGCTCAGCGATCTGGCGGTCTATCTCCGCCAGCCCGCCCCTGACGCCCAAAGGCTTCGCGTCGGTCGCGGGGTTCTGCAGGGTCTGTTGGTGCCCGCCCTGTGAAACTGGATCTCAACGCCGTTCGCCATGCCGTCGTCGTCGCGCCCCATCCCGATGACGAGATCATCGGGGCCGCTGGCCTGATACAGGCCTTGCGGCGGCAGGGCAGTGTGGTCCGGGTCGTCGTGGTCAGCAATGGCGCCGCCTCGCATCGCAACAGTGGGGCATGGCCCCCCGAACGGCTGATTGCGGCGCGTCGGCAGGAAAGCCTGTCGGCGCTTAGTCGTCTGGGTGTGACGCGTCATCGCGTGACCTTTCTGGGGTTGCCGGACGGCGGCCTTTCCACTCGACCGGTGCTGTGTCGCCAGCGGCTGGGCCGGGCGATCCGTCGGTGCCGGGGTTTGGACATGCTCATCGGCCCCGCCATGACCGACGCGCATCCCGATCACCGGGCCGTCGCGGCGGCGCTTCGGGACCTCCATTTTGCCGGACGACGCATGACCTATCAGGTCTGGCCACCACACCGCGCGAGGGGTGCCCGATGCCGGACCGTTTCGCTGGCGGGCGGCGTAGCGGCGAAGCGATCGCTCATTCGGATGCATCGTACGCAATTGGGCGTGATCGCCGACGATCTTCATGGCTTTACGATCGCACGCCATGAACTCGCAGTCTTCGCGTTCCCCGTCGAACAGTTTGCCGAGGAGCGGCGATGAAGCCTATCGATCTTGCCGGTTTTGCCGAGAAATTCGCGGCAAGTGGCGACCCCTGGGGGACCTATTCCGACCGGGACGAAGCGACAAAGCGTGCGGCGATCCTGCATGCCCTGGGTCCTGGCCCCCTCGGCCGCGTTCTGGAACTCGGCAGCGGGAATGGATCGAACAGCCGGGCCATGGCCGCGCGCGCCCTGCGCCTCGATGCGACGGAGGGAACCGCCGAAGGTACGGCTCTGACGGCCCGCGCCATCGCGGACCGCCCCCGCGCGCGCGCCATCAGCCTGGCATTGCCCGCGCGATTTCCGCAGAAAGACTATGACGCTATCGTGATCGCGGAACTGCTCTACTATCTTTCCCCGCCAGCGATGAGGCACGTCGCCAGGCATGTCACACAGGCGCTACGCCCCGGCGGGCGGCTGGTGCTCGCGCATCATCGGATCGACTATTATGATTTCGCGCAGCACGCCGCCGGGATACAGCAACGCTTTCTCGACCTGACCGGCCTGTCCTGGCGGACAGCCACGGTGCGCCGTCAACGAAAATGGCATGTCATCGTCGCACGAGCGATAGGCGAGCCCCGGCGCCGCAGCCAGCCGTCTCACGGTCATCATCCGCCATCGCCCAGGCCATAGGCATCGGGGGACCGCCGCCCATGGCCCATGGGACGAGTGGGCCGATCCGGAAAGCCCAGATAGCGGCATCGAATGACCTCCTGTCGGGCCGGAGGTGGCCATGGAACCCTGGCCGTCGGACTTACGCGGACAGCAATTTGGTGATCCATCGGCTGCGATCGAACTGGCCGCAGATGATGACGATCGCGGCGGTGAGCGGCACGGCGATCAGGGCGCCGGCGATACCCCACACCCAGCTCCAGAACGTCATGGCGATGATGATCGCCAACGGTGACAGCGACAGCTGCTTGCCCTGGAGTAGCGGATAGACCACGTTGCTGATCGTCATCTGCAAGATCACGAAGCCGACGAAGACCAGGGTCGGCATCTGCCACCCGCCGAACTGCACGAAGGCGAACAGCACGGGTGGCACGATGCCGACGATGTTGCCGATCACAGGCACGAAGTTAAGCAGGAAATTCAGGATACCCCAGACCAGCGCAAGCTCCAGCCCGGTCATCCACGACCACAGGGCGGATGCAGCCCCCGTCAGGATGCTGGTGGCCAATGTGGTGCCGAGATACCGACGGACCTGACCCGATATCTCCTCGCTCACTTCCAGCATGTCGCGACGCGCGCCGCCTTCGCACATCTCGTACAGACGCCGCCGCAGCCGCGGCACCTCGGGCAGGCCGAGCATCACGACGATACCGATGAACCCGACATAGGTGACGAAGGCATAGGCACCGCTGGCCAGCATCTGCAACAGCCCCATGATGCGCTGGCGGTTGATGGTCCCCGCGATCGGCACGCCATGCTCCGCCGCCCAGGCGGCAAGCCGCATATAGGCCTTTTCAAGCCCGGCCCACTCCGCCGACATGGCCCCGATGACCTGCCCGATCGACAGATAGACCGATGCGGCAAAGGCCGCGAGGATCGCGATCAGCGACAACAGGGTCAGCGTATAGGCGATCCACGACGGCATGACGCGGGCAAGCCAGCGCTTGAGCGGCCACAAGGCGGCGACGATGATCGCGGCGAAGGCGACCGGCATGATCACCGCAAATCCTGCCCGCAGCGCCGCGATCAGCAGGATCGCGGCAATGATCGTCAGCATGCGATTGCGGTAGCGGTCCTGCACCGGATTTTGGGTCATTTGCGTCGTTCCTCGATGCGGGTCCCGGAATCGGCCATGGCCTCGGCGTTGAGCCGTGCGCCGAGCAGCAGCGCCCATGCCGAGACCATCAGCCACAGCATCAGCACCACCACGGCCGCGAGGGATCCATAAGTGTCGTCGAACCGCGCGATGCGCGCGACATAGATGCGGAACAGCAACGTGGCGGTGAGCCACATCGCGACGCCCGCGATCGTGCCCGGCAGGGCGTGGCGCCACGGGATCGCCTGCTCCGCCGCAGGCGCGTAGCGATAGATCAGGATCAGCCCTGCGCCCGCCCCGAGGGTCAGCGAGCCGAACAGCGTGATCGTGGACACGAGGCGCGCGCCGGGCAGGCCATCGGGTACATAGCTTTGCAGGAACGCCAGGACGGACAGGGACACCAGGGCGGTCAGCACCAGCGCGGCACAGCCCAGCACCAGCGCCGTCGACGCGAACTGTCGGCGCAGACCCTGCCGCTCCCGCTCGATCCGATAGGCGAGGTTGATGCCGTGAAGCAGCGACCGCCCGGCGCGGCGGGCACTGAACAGGGCGATGGCGATCGAGAGGAGGAATGCGGTGATGGAGGCGCGGTCCGTCGCCAGCGCGTTGTGCAATCCCCTGGCGACGATCCTCCGCGCATCCACCGGCATGATCGCGGTCAGTGTCGACAGATTCTGCGCCACCGTCGCGGCCGGCACGATGGAGCCATAGGCACCCGCGACAAGGCCGACCAGAGGGATCATGGCGAGGAAAGCGGCAAAGGCGATCGAGCTGGCCGCGATGCCGAAATCGTCGCGCATACCGCTACGCACCGTCCGCCAAGAAAGGATGGTCCAGCGCCGCACGTCCGACGATCCCACCCGCAGATGCCCGCCGGTCGCTCCGCTCGACCCCCATTCCATGTCCCCGCCCCCCAATCGATCCCGACGCCCGTGTCCGGGTGACGGACCCATAACGATTGGCCTCCATTTAGGTCCGATCGATTGCAAAAAGGACTGACGGACCTGATGATATCGCGGCGTCGCATCGGCTGGCTCGTCCGGCGTGTCGCTCGAAAATCCGGTTTCGTACCGCGCTCACCCGCGCCGCCGGGAGGGAGTTGCCCGTCTTTGCCAGGATCCTTTGCCGGGATCGTCGCGCGAGCGGTGCCGGATCATTTCATGGGAGATACCCGACAGAATGCGGTCGGCACGCTCCCTGATGCGCGCCCCGATGCTCGCGACGTCAAACCGGCATCGGCCATCGCGGTTCAGCAGAACGCCCAACGGGAAATGCACGGTGAGGCCGCTGTCGCCAGGATGTCGGCAGCCTTGGTGACGTGAAAATAGAGAGAGGATTTCTGTTCACAGGTTCGGCAAAAGGCCAGTATGACCCAACGGTAGAAACTGGAAAGCGTTGGGTGCCTGTCGAATGGCGGCTGCCGGGGCCGGGGGGCGATAACGACCGTCATTCGGTGGAGACAACGGCCTCGGCCCCGTTCCACTTGCCTGCGAGGCCCGGCACTTCCTCGAGCTGGCGCACCTCGCTGAAGCTGCCACGCTCGTCCCGATATCTCACAATCTCGAAACCATGCCCCTTCAGCTGGGGCACCGCGTCCAGTTCCGCTGCGGTCGCGCTATTCAGGTTGATCATGTACGTCTCCCATCGGTCCGGACCAACGAACGTCGCGTCATGGCGTGCCATCGCATTCCAGGCTGGCGTCTGTTTGCAGGGGGAGAAACCCGTGCCCCTCCCGTCGCGACGTCATCCGGATCGAGCCATAGGACCTCGGACCGCGCGACACCGGCCTTGTCGCCTTGGCCTGACGACCGGGTGCGACCAGCATGGGCTATGCCAGCGGCAACATCCAGAGGTGCGCGCCGCCGGTCACGAATAGGCGCATTTCGTCGGCGTCGAAGGTACAGTTGCTGCACGTCTCCGGCGTCGGCACGGTGGCGAGATGCGTACCGTCATCATCGAACAGCTCGACCCCCTTTGCCGAACTGCTCCACAGCCAGCCGCGCCGGTCGATGGTGAAGCCATCGGGTATCCCCTCGGCCATGGTCGCGAACCGTCGCCGGTTCGACAATGCGGTCCCGTCCCAGTCGAAGGCGTAGATCGCCACTTCGCCCTCGCCATGCTCGGGAGTCTGCGAGGCGTAGAAAGTGCGCCGATCGGGCGAGAAGGCGAGGCCGTTGGGCTGCGCCATGTCGACCATCCGCCGCACCGTGCCATCCTCGTCGATCCGACAGATCGCGGTACGCCCGCTTTCCGAACGGCCGGGCACGCCTTGCTTGGGGTTTTCGAGGCCGAATGTCGGGTCGCTGAACCAGAGCGCCCCGTCGGGGGTGACGATCAGGTCGTTGGGCGCATTGAGGCGGCTACCCTCCGCCGCCCATGCGATGGGGGTCGCGACGCCCGTGCCGTTGGACCGGCTGATCGCGCGACGGCCATGCTCGCAATGTACCAGCGTGCCGTCCGGCAGCACCGCATTGCCGTTGATGAACGGTGTGGCGTCGAGCAGCACGTCGACCGCGCCGTCCTCACGCCACCCCAGCACGCGGCGACCGACGATGTCGCTCCATACCAGCGTTCGCTTGCGCGCCCACCATGTCGGCCCCTCACTCCAACTCGCCCCATCGTACAACGTGACGAGCCGCGCCTCACCGAGCACCGTGCGCGCCGCGGCGTGGTGGATGGTCGGTGGCGCCACCTCGGTCCGCTCGGGCGGTCCGGGCTGACGCAGCCGGGCGGGAGTCAACAGCGGGGCGAGCGGCGTCGCCTGAGCGTCCGTCATGCCCCGAACGGGTCGCGGGTCTGCGCGGCGGGCGATGTGGCGAACTGGATCATGATCTGGAGACAGGGCTCGTCGCCGATCTGGCCCGATCGATGCCCCTTGCTGTCGGTGGTGTCCTGATCCTGGCCGAAATGAATGTCGCCCGGTCCCATCTCCACCCGGTTGCCGTCCATCGTCTCGATGAACCAGCGGCCGCGCAGCGGGATCACCCATTGCGGCTTGGGGCTTTCATGCCAGTCGCCGACCCAGCCCACCGGCAGGATCGCGAAGTTGACCGCCTCCACCTCGCCGGGAAACGGTCGCATCCATTGCGGGTCCGCGCCGCCGCCGACACTCTTCTGGCCAAAGCCGGTCATGCGCGACAGGTCGATCCGGCTGCCGCCATCCGCCCCGGTCCACATATGAAGGAAGGGCAGCACCGGCGGCCGCTCGGCATCGGTGCCGTCATTATCGAGCGTCACCCGGGTCGGCAGGTCGGTCATCTTCGTCTCCTCCAGCTTCACGATGCGGCAGGACCGCGAAGCGATGGTCCAACGGCGGGCGGGCGCGGAGGTTTCGTGCGCCCCGGAACGTCGCGGCCTGCCGACCCAGCGGCGCGATCCCATGCTATGGCACGATGGCCACGAAGCGGATCGACGAGGTTCGCGGGCCGCTGTGATCTTCCCGGCGAGACTCCACTCTCCTGCACCTTTGCGCTGCCAGCGATGCAGCATCGTCGGCATGATCCCCAACCCGGCCGAAACCTCGCTCTGCATCCGGCCACTCGTCTTTAACAGCGCCACCGCCTCGCGCGTACGCTCGTGCTTGAGCCGACGCTTCGTCATGTTCGCAATCAGAACACGTCCTGGCTGCGCAGAGCCCGTCGTCGGTGTCCGGCAAACCAGCGGAAGACCAACGGAAGGCTGGCTCGGTGGAAATTCGAGCCGTTTGAGACGAGTTTGAACGCGCAAACAGCAACGCTCCATTCGAACGTCTTTTACCGCGATGCAAAAAGCGAAGAGGGGGAAGCCCTCTTCGCCAAAGTTTCGTGCGCCGTCAGAGTGGGGTGCCGAAGGCGCACGACCCGAGGGATCACATGACGTTGTTCCCACTGGTCTTGATCAGCCCGTTCACACCGCCCGGGAAAAATCCTCCCGAGGATGCTGCGGTGCCGGATGCGTACAAAATGCCCAGAGCCTGTTCGGGCGTGCGGCGCAACGCTATCCAATTATCGTCGCGGAGCTGGATTTGGGAACCGAAGTCCTCTCCGCCGCCGAACGACCCTATGCCGCGGTCCAAGCCGACGGGACCATCGAGCCGATCCCGAACCTCGGCCATGCGCCATGACCGTTCGAACAGGATTTCGCTTTCCGGGATCGATCGCTTCTGAAGGATCGCGCGCTGGTAGAGGGCGTTGCGAATGGCTCCGTCGCTGGCGGCTATGCCCGCGACGAGCGCCGCGACCGGGCCGCTTGTCGTCGCGCCCACCTGAAAGCCCTGGCCGACCGATGTCGTCATCACGACCGCCGAAAGGGCCACTGCGCCGAGCAGGAACTCGTCCTGGCTGGCATAGGGATCGAAGAAGCTGGTCGGTGGCGTCGTTGTCGAAGCCACGCGCGCGATCGCATCGAACGGTCCGTTCTGGCCACCGGCGATGTTCAGGGCGGGCTGGGCGGTCGCCGCGCTGCCCAGCGTCTTGCGCAGGAAAGCGATCCGGGCGAGCACGGCATTGGCGACCTCATTCACGCCGGCCAGCGTCATCGGGTCGGTGAACATGACCTTGCTGCCGCCCGTCACGCCACCCGGGGTGCCGACTCCCGTAATCAGCGCGGCGGGCAGGGTGGTGCCGTCCAAAGCGCGGACCAGGAACGTACCATAGAGATAATGAAGCTGCAGGATGAGGTTCATCCGGTCGGCGTCGGTCGCCGTATAGGCTGCGGGCGGTGTGGGAGTGGCGGTCGCCGATGCGGTAGGCGTCGGCGTGACCACCGATTCGGACCCGACGACATCGTCGTTACAGCCCTCGAGAAAGGCCAGCCCGCCCGCCATGATCGAGGCGGTGCCGAACCAGCGGATCATCTGGCGGCGCGTGGTGTCGGCAGTGCCGATATCCTTGTCGGAATAGGTCATGTCATCCCCCTTGGGATCGAAATTGCGGACTTAGTTGGCGGCACCCGTCTTGAACGTGCCGTTGATCCCGGTCGGGAAAAAGCCGCCTTGGGTAGCGGCGCCCGGCGTCATGAACAGCACGTTGAGCGCCTGGCCGGGCGTTCGCGACAGGTGCAGCCCGTCATCGTCGGTCAGCGCCAGCCGGGCCGCCAGGCGGCCATTGACCGGAACGGGAGACAGGCCACGATCGGTCGTGCCGCCCCCGCCAATGCCATTGCGCCACGACGCCATGCGGTCGACCATCGTCACGATTTCCGGCCGGGCTGCGGATGCGGCCATCAGGATGGTGCGTATCGTCGTGACGTCCGTCGCCGCCGTCGCCGCCATCGACAGCATCGATGCGCGGATGACCGGATTGGTATAAAGCGTCGACAAGCCGTTGAGCGCCGTTGCCTGCACGGCCAGGATCGTTTCCGCGGCCAGCGCCAGATCGACCGGCGAGGCATAAGGATCGAAGCTGTCTCCCGGTCCGATCGCGCCCGCCAGCCGGAACATGGCGGTGAACCGTTCTGCCGTCATGTCGATCTGATTCTGCGCCGGAGAGTCGGCGCGGAGCAGGTCGCGGAGGAAAAGAGTGCGAAACCAAAGCGAGTCCGCAATTTCCTGGATACGCGCCTGGATATCACGCGTCCCGGCCGGAAAACTGACCTGCTTGGCCGAGGTCGCCGAAACGCCCGGCCGATCCAGCGTCTCGCCGCCGCGGATATATTGGGCCGGCAACTGTCGGCCTGCGCCGTAAATCGCCAGTTGCAGCATGTTGGTCGAAAGATAGTGCAAGTTCAGCGCAAATTGCAGCGGTGCGGTGTCGACCGATGACGCCACCTGGGCCTGAGCTATCCCGGCAGTTCCGACGACCACGGCCCCGGCCAGCACGGCTCCGGTCAGAACTTGGCCGAAGAATTCGCGACGACCGGAACTTGTCGATTCGCCTCGATGTTCGGGCATGATTCGAAAGTCTTCCATTTCCCTCCCCTGTTGTTGACCGCCACGCCTGGGGGCGGCTGCGTCACCCGGTGCTCTGCCTATCTTTGGAACTGCGACATCCGGCCTCGGCGAATCCTTCCTGAGCGTCCAGGCATCCTATGGCTGCGCTCATATGAAATTTTTTTCAAGTTTAAGTTGTCCGAGTTTAAGAGTCCAGCTACGTTGCACAAGCAAGTTAAAAGGGCTTCCGTAAACGTTTTTGGGGGAGGTGAGGATGCTGTCCATGCATGGACTCGCAGGCGGGGTTGCTGTTGCTGCTTTAATTGCTGCTTTTCCGGTTGACGATGTTGCTGCGCAGCAGAAGCAAGATGTTACTGAAAAAGCACAGAATGTGTTAACTGGCGGGGCTTCTGCAAAGAAGGCGAAGCGCAACCGCACAAAGCGCGATGAGAAAATAGCGAAAGATGCTGCGAAGAGCGGCGAATTGCAGCCTCAACTCTCGAACACCAATGGGCGACTCGAAGGCGATATTATTGTCATGGGGCTTCGCGAGAATGTGAAGTCGGCCCGAAACGCCAAGCGCCGGGCATCGCAGATCGTCGACGTCGTGGTCGCGCAGGACATTGGCAAATTACCAGACAAAAACATTCCCGAGGCGCTGGCGCGCATTCCCGGCATCCAGATCGAGCGCAATCGTGGCGAAGGTGGGGAAGTCAAAATTCGCGGCCTGGGCGGGGCCATGACAACGGTCAACGGATCGCCGACCTTCTCGGCCGGTGATCGAACGACCTATCTGAACGACATCTCGTCCGATCTTGTCGCCGCGATCGAGGTGTTCAAGACACGAACACCGGACCAGGTCGAAGGAAGCCAGACCGGCGTTATCAACCTGACCCTGCGTCGGCCGACCGACTTCAAGGAGGGAGCCACCTACGCCTTCAATGTGCGCGGCGATTACGCGGACCAGATCAGGAAGGTGAACCCCTATGTCAGCGCCCTCGTCGCATATAATGCGGACACCGATATCGGGCGGATCGGGTTTTCGGTGAACGGCACCTATAACGACGTGCGCTACAATGAATCGAGCCGCTGGAACCAGCGACCGATCGTCCCGAACAACCCGCGCCAGATCGTGCTGCCCAGTACGACCCCAAGCAACATCTACATGCCCTTCGAAGTCGGCTTCGCCGGACCCAATGGCTGGTCGCGCCGCGCCGACGTGCAGGTTTCGACGCAATGGCGGCCCGACGATCATTGGTCGATCACCCTGGAAGGCGGCTATCGCAATCAGAAAATGCTCTGGGCCGACAACGGCTTCGTCCTGCCGCTGACCTATTCGGCATCGGCCGCACCGCCGCCGGTGTTGTCGAACATCAAACTCGGCCCCGATGGCCGGCTGGTCGAGTCCCTGACCGTCACCTCGCTCGACCCGTTCGGGCCGGGCCGCGAATCGTTTCAACATGAAAGCCGCAATTACAATGGCCGCTTCCAGGTCGACTTCACCAATGACCGGCTGGAATTCAACGGCTGGGTCAACTACGCCCGGGCCGAAAATTATTCGAACAACATTTTCCACTGGATCCGCTTCAACCAGCAGCCTGAATTTGACATCATCTTCAACGACAAGCGCGACCCGCTTGGCGGGTCGCACGTAACGTTCAAGAATTTCGATCTGCTCGATCCTAAAAATTATTTGTATATTGATGGATTCAACCAATCTCGCCAGTTCACGACCAGTGCCGAACTCGAGGTGAAATATGATCTCAAGCTCTATACCGGCTGGAATCTGATCGACTATCTGAAGACCGGTTTCCGCTACGCCAATCGTAGCTACGACAGGCAATATGGGCGCCGTGGCGACTATCGCAATCTGCGCCTGCCGATCAGCAGCCTGCCTGACTATAAGTTGGTGAGCAGCGGCAAGGGCTTTCAAGGCTCGCCATCGGCATCGACCGCCGAATGGCTGATCGGTGATACCAATTCGATCCGGCAGAGCTGGGATGCGATACGGGGGCAATTGGTCGGCATCTATCCCGAGCTTGCCGATCCTTATCCCACCTACAACCCGCTCGATTATTTCGAAGGTTCGGACGGCAGCTATGCGGCCTATGCCATGGCGCATTATAACGTGAAGCTGTTGTTTCCGATCGACGGGGTGATCGGGGGCCGCCTGGTCAACAATCTGACCAACCTGACCGCGGTCCAGCGCGTCGCGCGGTTCGTCAATATCGACGATCGACTGGTTGAACAGACCACGGACGAGACGATCTCTCCGAAGGGCAACTTCCTGGACTTCATGCCCAGCGTGAATGCCATCATCCACTTCACCCCCAAGCTGCAGTTGCGGACGGCGTGGACGTATGAAGTGGGCCGCCCCAGCGTCTATCAGATCAATCCGCGGCTCCAGATCGATGTCCGCAACGCCGCTCGGCCCGTCGCGGGCGGCGGAAACCCAAGGCTGGGTCCGATCACCACCACCAAATATGACGCCTCGTTGGAATGGTATTTTGGGCCTACCGGATTGGCCAGCCTGGCCGTTTGGCAATGGAACCAGGAAGGCTTTATTGGCAATCGAACGCTGCCCGAGGTTTTGCCTCAGGCGCCCAATGTCCTGACACTGGTCACGCGCCCGTATAATCTGGGTCGCGGGCGCCATCGCGGGATCGAAGGCAATGTGACCACCTTCTTCAGCTTCCTCCCCGGTATCCTGAAAAGCTTCGGGATGCAGGTGAACGGCACGATGAACATAACGCGGCAGGCATTCCCCGTGTTTCGTCCGGACAGCAACGAGATTCGCGACGCGGAATTCGTGTACGGCCCGTTCCTGGACGTGTCCAAGTACATGTACAACATCGTCGGCTTCTTCGAGAAGGACGGCCTGAATGTCCGCGTCGCCTATAACTGGCAATCGCGGCGTCAATGGCGGCGTGACGGCGCTGATCCCTTCAACAACCTGTTCCTCGATCCCGTTCGTCGCCTGGATGCGTCGATCAACTATGACGTGAACAAGAACCTGACGCTCGCACTGGAAGGGTCCAACCTCACGGCGGACGGCAATCGAAGCTATTGGGGATCCTATGCCGCACCACAGGATGTGCGGTACTTTTCTCGCAATTTCAGTTTTTCGGTGCGCACTCGCTTTTGAAAGGAGCGGCATCTTCGGGATGCCACGGCCCTGCGTGGCGTCACCGGAGAATGCCGGGATCCGATATCTCGCGCCTGATCCCTTCAGGTGGGAGAGACGCCGGTCCGCTGCCTTGCCTCACCGGCTCCTGCCATGACGCTGCGGGAGACCGGGTGGGGATTGGGCCGGTGCCAGGCTGACGTAGAGCGTTGAGCATGAAATCCGGATCACAAGATCATGCAGATCATGGATTGCGATCCACCATTGGCAAAGGGGGATCATGGGGCAGGTCGCAGGGCATCCGGCGGCGCCGTCGCGCTTTCTCAAGGCGGCAGCCTGCCCAAAATCCGCCATCGGACGGGTGGTGGAATATTCGATCCGCATATGAGGACGCGGCAATGGCGTCGAACAATATATCCATTATGCTGGATGGATGGAAAACGATTCGGCTATCGCTGCGCTCGGTGCTTTGGCACAGGAAACCCGGCTGGAGGTGTTCCGACTGCTGGTCCGCCACGAACCCGCCGGGATGGCGGCCGGTGAAATCGCCCGTCAGCTCGGCGTACCGCAAAACACCATGTCGGCGCATCTCGGCATCCTTGCTCGCGCAGGCCTGATCCGATCGGCGCGCCAAAGCCGATCTATCATCTATCGAGCCGATCTCGGCGGCCTGCGCGCGCTGACGCTGTTCCTCGTGAAGGACTGCTGCGCTGGCGCGCCTGCACTATGCGCGCCGCTCATCGCCGAACTCGCCCCATGCTGCTGAAAGGACAAGCCGTGGCCGTCGATATCGTCATCTATCACAACCCCGGCTGCGGCACGTCGCGCAATGCGCTGGCCATGATCCGCAACGCCGGTATCGAGCCGCATGTGGTGGAGTATCTGAAAACGCCGCCCTCTCGCGCGCTGCTGGTCGAGTTGATCGACCGCGCGGGCATGACGCCTCGCGAGCTGCTGCGCGAGAAGGGCACGCCCCATGCGGAGCTTGGCCTGGGCGATACGGCGCTGTCCGACGACGCGCTGGTCGACGCGATGATGGCGCATCCGGTCCTCATCAACCGACCGCTGGTCGTCTCGCCGCTCGGGGTGAGGCTGTGCCGCCCCTCCGAATCCGTCCTCGATCTGTTGCCGAGTGGCCAGCTCAGCGCGTTCGCCAAGGAAGACGGGGAACAGGTGGTGGATGCCGCGGGCCAGCGTTTCGCCTGATGCTCCTTGCCGTCCTGATCTTCGTCGCGACGATCGCACTCGTCATCTGGCAACCCAAGGGCCTCGGCATCGGGTGGAGCGCGATGGGTGGAGCCATGGTGGCGCTGCTCACAGGCGTCGTCACCCTGTCCGACGTGCCGGTGGTGTGGGGTATCGTCTGGAACGCGACCGCCGCGTTCGTCGCGATCATCGTCATCAGCCTGCTGCTGGATGAAGCGGGCTTTTTCGAATGGGCGGCGCTGCACGTCGTCCGCTGGGGCGGCGGGAACGGTCGCCGCCTGTTCGTCCTGATCGTGCTGCTGGGCGCAGGCGTGTCGGCGCTGTTCGCCAATGACGGCGCGGCGCTGATCCTGACGCCGATCGTCGTCGCCATGCTGCGCGCGCTGGGGTTCAAGGACAGGGCGACGCTGGCGTTCGTCATGGCGGCGGGGTTCATCGCCGACACCGCCAGCCTGCCGCTGGTCGTGTCGAACCTCGTCAACATCGTGTCGGCCGACTTCTTCCATATCGGGTTCGGCGACTATGCGGCCGTGATGGTGCCGGTCGACCTGATGTCGATCGCCGCCACGCTGGGCGTGCTGCGGCTCTTTTTCCGACGCGACATACCCGTGGACTATGACGTGGGGGCGCTGCGGGCGCCGCGTGACGCGATCCGCGATGCCGCGACCTTCCGCGCCGGATGGATCGTCCTCGCGCTGCTGCTCGCGGGCTTCGTCCTGCTCGAACCGACCGGCGTGCCGGTCAGCGCGGTCGCCGCTGCGGGCGCGATCCTGTTGCTCGTTATCGCTGGACGGGGTGATGTGATCCAGACACGCAAGGTCGTGCGCAGCGCTCCGTGGCAGGTCGTCATCTTCTCGATGGGCATGTATCTGGTCATCTACGGCCTGCGAAACGCGGGGCTGACGGACCATCTGGCGGCGCTGCTCGATCGCACCGCGCAAGTTGGTGTGTGGGGGGCGGCGCTGGGTACGGGCGTGATCGCGGCTGTCCTGTCGTCGGTGATGAACAACATGCCGACCGTGCTGGTGGGCGCGCTGTCGATCGACGCCAGTCACGCGACCGGGATCGTCAGGGACGCGATGATCTACGCCAACGTGATCGGCTGCGATCTCGGCCCCAAGCTGACCCCGATCGGCTCGCTCGCGACACTGCTGTGGCTGCATGTCCTGGGGCAGAAGGGCGTCAGGATCGGTTGGGGTTATTATTTCCGGGTCGGGGTCACGCTCACCGTGCCTGTCCTGCTCATCACGCTGGCGGCGCTCGCGCTGCGGATGGGGATGGCTTGAGGCCTCTCCACGGCCTTGTGGCGCAGCCCCGAACGCCACGACCCGGTTACCGGTCAATCGGTCACGTGCCGCGCAATAGGGTCGGGCGCTATTCCGGGCGGACGATCGCGAGCGCACCACGATCCTCATCGCGCTTTCCACGTCACCGGAATGCGAAGATAGCTGACGCCGTTCGCTTCGGCCTCGGCGAAACGCCCAGCGCGGATGTTGACCTGGATCGAGGGCAGCAGCAGCTTGGGCACGGACAGCCCGGCGTCGCGCTGCTCGCGCATCGCGACGAAATCATCCTCGCTCACGCCGTCATGGACATGGACGCTCGACCGGCGCTGCTCGCCCACCGTCGTCTCCCAGCGATAGTCGTCGCGGCCCGGCGCCTTATAATCGTGGCACAGGAACAGTCGCGTCGCCTCGGGCAAGGCCAGCAACCGCCGGATCGAGCGATAGAGCGTACGGGCGTCCCCGCCGGGGAAGTCGGCGCGGGCGGTGCCATAGTCGGGCATGAACAGCGTATCGCCGACGAACGCCGCATCGCCGATCCGATAGGCGATATCGGCCGGGGTATGGCCGGGGACGTGCAGCACCTCGACCTCCAGCCCGCCGATCGCGAAGCGGTCGCCGTCCTCGAACAGCCGGTCGAAGTCCGAACCGTCGGTCTTCAGGTCGTCCATCGCGAACACGGGGCGGAAGATCTTCTGCACGTCGCGGATATGCGCGCCGATCCCGATCGATGCGCCGGTATGCGCCTTGATGAAGGGGGCGGCCGACAGGTGATCGGCATGGGCGTGCGTCTCCAGCACCATCACGATCCGCCAGTCCTGTGCGCGGGCAAAGGTGATGATGCGTTCGGCAGAGCCGGTGTCGGCGACGCCGCTCGCCATGTCGAAGTCGAGCACCGGATCGATCACCGCCGCTGTCCGCGTCGCGGGATCGCCCACGAGATAGCTGATCGTGTTCGTCGGCTCGTCGAAAAAGGCCTCGATAAAGGGCTGGGTCATGATTTCCTCCGTTAGCGCTTGCCAATATATTAGATAGTTCTACATAAGCAATACCTAATGGAGTAGTGATGATGCTCAAACCCCCGATGGACCTGGCGACCTTCGAGGCGAAGGCCGGACAGGTCGCCGACACGCTGAAGGCGATCGGCAATGCGCGCCGGCTGATGCTGCTGTGCAAGCTGGTCGAACATGGCGAGGTGACGGTCGGCGACCTGGCACGCGATATCGGCTTGTCGCAATCGGCCTGCTCGCAGCACTTGGCCAGGATGCGCGACGAAGGCCTCGTCACCTATCGGCGGGAGAGCCAGACGCTCTGGTACGCCGTTGCCGATCCCCGCGTCGAAACGCTGCTCGCCACCCTTTACCAGCTCTATTGCAAGGATTGATGCGATGACGCTTGCGACCCTATCCCCCGCCGAGACTCATGCCGTGATCCGATCCGGTGCGCGCCTGATCGATATCCGCGGGGCTGACGAACATGCGCGCGAGCGTATCCCCGGTGCGGTGAACGTGCCGCTCGACCGGATCGGCGACCTGCCGTGTGACGGTCGCCCGGTCGTCTTTCATTGCAGATCGGGGATGCGGACTGCCGCCAATGCGGCGCAGCTCTGCGGGGCGGCGGGCAACGCTCCAGCCTATATCCTCGGGGGCGGCATAGAGGCGTGGCGACAGGCAGGGCACCCCGTGGTCGCCGACCGGTCACAGCCGCTGGAGATCATGCGGCAGGTGCAGATCACCGCCGGTGCGCTGGTGCTGGCTGGCGTGCTGCTCGGCCTGTTCGTGACCCCCGGCTTCTTCGCGCTGTCGGCGTTCGTGGGGGCGGGGATGATATTCGCTGGCGTGACGGGGTGGTGCGGCATGGCCAATCTGCTGCGCATCATGCCGTGGAACCGACGCGCGGCGGCCTGAGCCGATCATGGGCACCGCCGCCATCCTCGCCGCGCTCCTATCGGGTGGCGTGATCGGCCTGATCCTGGGCCTTGTCGGCGGGGGCGGGTCGATCCTGGCCGTGCCGCTCCTGATCTATGTCGTCGGGGTCGGATCGCCGCATGCCGCGATCGGGACAGCCGCTGTCGCCGTCACGGTCAACGCGCTGGCCAGTCTGATCGGTCATGCCCGTGCCAGCCGCGTGAAATGGCGGTGTGCGAGCGTCTTCGCCGTGTCGGGCATGATCGGTGCTGCGCTGGGGGCGGAACTGGGCAAGGCGTTCGATGGCAAGCGGCTGCTCGTCCTGTTCGGGCTGCTGATGATCGGTGTCGGCGTGTCGATGCTGCGCAGGCGCCGTACGGCGGAAGCGCCCGACGTGCGGCTGAGCCGCGACAGCGCCAGGGCGCTGCTGCCGCGCCTCGTGTCGATCGGACTGGGGGTCGGATTGGCGGCAGGCTTTTTCGGGATCGGGGGCGGTTTCCTGATCGTGCCGGGGCTGATCCTGGCGACCGCCATGCCGCTGCCCTTCGCGATCGGCACCTCGCTGGTCGTCGTCAGCGCGCTGGGGCTGACCACCGCCACCTC